>Ga0214207_1000051_pt1 | contig 35352 bp, 53 predicted proteins | sample TroBogEpilimnion_6_FD_153045 | JGI IMG/M metagenome (GOLD analysis project Ga0214207, IMG submission 153045) | Freshwater microbial communities from Trout Bog Lake, WI - 13JUL2009 epilimnion | ecosystem: Environmental > Aquatic > Freshwater > Lake > Epilimnion/Euphotic zone | place: Trout Bog... | reverse complement strand
CGGTTGGGAGATGGAATCCGACCGTCTGGCCGACCAAGCGGGTATCGGCGAAGGCGTCACGTCGGCAGTCACCGGTATCGGTGGATCCATTGCCGGCGGCTTGCACGGCCTTTACCAATTGGGCAAAGGCTGGCTGACTGGCAACCCGAATACCGCCGCCGACGCCGATTCGGCTGTGCGGAATACGGCCGGTCGACTGACGTACGTGCCTCGCAGTGTGGAGGGTCAGCTTGCTGCTCGCGGTATTGCTGCACCTTTTGAAGCGATGGCAATGCCCGCTGAATGGGCCGGCGGCAAAGTCACCGACCTCACTGGCAGTCCGCTCGCCGGAACCGTCGTCGGTACGTTGGGGCAATTGGCAACACCGTTGGCGTTGGGCAGAGGCATGAGCGCAGGTATGCGCGGTCTGGCCGCTCGAGGGCCGATGGCTGCCGCCGCTTTGGAAGACGTCAAGGTCGTACCCGGCGACGTCCCCGTTCCCGAGAAGCTTGGCGCCGTCGAACACGAAGTGCTGCAAGGTCAGCCGGTCAAATTGCCAGAAGCGGCACCGGCTGCATCGGGCGTTGTCCCTGGCGTAACGTCGGCACCGGAGCCGTTCAACCCGGCATTCAGCGCCGGTCGCGAACAGGCAGCATTCGCCGACGAGGCGCCACAATCCAAGCCCGGGCTCGAGCTGCCGCAAGAGGAACAGCAACGTCGGGTGCGTGTGCTGCGGTCGGTTGGGTTTAGCGATCCGACCACGATTCGCCAAAGCGCCGTTACCGGCGATCCGTTGGCGGCCGGGACCGACGCCCAGATTTCGCGTCTGGACACCGACGCAGGTCGGCATCTTAAAGGCGTGATCCAGAACGAACGAGCGACGCTCGACAATTACGCCAGCGACACCGTACGTCAGACGGGCGGTCGGACAGACTCCGTTCCCGGCGGCAATCAGACCGACGCGGTGGCTCGCGGTCGCACCGTACCCAAGGCATTGGGTGCCCTCGATGACAAGCTGGAGGCGCAGAACCGAGCGCTGTACCAAGCGGCCGACGAAACGGCCGAAGGGCGGGCGTTGCCCAAGATGGACAACCTTGCCGGCATTCTGAGCGACGAGTCGGAGTTCCATAACTTCGACGGCGGCGAACGGTTGTTGACGGGTCTCAAAAAGAAAATGCAGGGTCTGGGCCTAATGGACGGGGACGGCAATATTGTCCCTGGCACCGTTCGCAACAGCGAAGCCCTGCGCCAATTCATCAACTCGGGCGACGGCGCCTACCCGTTGCGAGCCAAGATTCGCGACGCGATCGATCAGGACGTGTTCTCCCAGTCGGGCGAGGACATCTACAGCCAAGCGCGAGCGCTGTACAAGCTGCGGAAAGATACGCTCGAAAACCCGAAGGGCATCAACGCCATCATGGCGAACGATGGGCCAAACGGCATCAATCGCAAGACGCCTTACGAAGACGTTATGGGTCGATTGGAATCAATGGATCCGGATCAGCTCTCGCACATCATGGGCGTTTTGCGCGAAATGCACGGCGACCTCGAGCCGGTGGCTCGGGATGCCATTAACAACATCCAAGCGCACTTTGCGTCACGGGCGCAGCAAACCGGCAACAGCTTGGCCGGCGATCAGTGGAACGCTCGAGGGCACAACACGTTCCTGCGCAACAACAGCGAAACGCTTAATACCGTCTTTCAGGATAAGCCCGAGCTGTTGCACCGGCTGTATACCGCCAACGAAGCGGGGAAGATCTTGTCGCACAACGCGGCGTACCCCGGTGCGGCGGCTCAGGCGGCGAACTTGGCCAAGGCGGGCGTCTTGCCGGGCTTGATCCACACGGGCTCAATGGTCGGCGGTGAAACCATAGGCTCCATGCTCGGAGCCCCCGTCATCGGCACTATTCTTGGCGAGAATTTGGGAGCGCGAGCGGCTTCCGGTGCATCGGAATCTGCCGCTTTGAGTGCGGCAAGAAAGCGTACGACCTTACGACAAACACTTGAACCGTCCGAATAGCGGCCACGCCGCTTTTGCGCGACTGCTTGACCAGCCGCCACAGCAGCATCATCGCCCAATAGGAACCTAACGGACTCATAATGACCACCGAAACCTTAACCCCAAGCCTCTTTTACCGGGACTGGGATAATAATGGAAACCCTCTCGTCGGAGGTCTGGTTTACACGTATTTGGCCGGCACGACAACCCCGGCGGCTACGTATACGGATTCGTCGGGTGTTACCCCCAACACCAACCCGGTCGCACTCAACGCTCGCGGTGAGGCGGCGATCTGGCTGCCGTCGAATATCGGCTTCAAGTTCGTGGTCACCGATTCGGTCGGCAACACCATCCGCACGGTCGATAACGTCATCAATTCCACCGCCGGGGGCTTGTACGCCGGCACCTCGACCGGGGCGGCTAACGCCTACCTGCTGACCTATTCGACAAGCTGGTCGGTCTTGTCGGACGGCGTAACGGTGTATTGGCTGCCGTCGGCCACGAACACCGGCGCGTCGACGATTAACGTCAACTCCACCGGCGCGATCGCCATCACCAACCCCGACGGGTCTGCCCTGGTTGCCGGCCAGATCGTTGCCGGGCAAGTCGCGGCGCTTATGTATCGCAACTCGGCGTGGCGACTGCTGCTCACCGGCACGGTGCCGCAGATCCTGCCGGGCTTCACGGCCCTCAATGCCGGCACCACGGTGCCCGATTCGGGCGGTACCGCGTGGCCGGTGGGTTACGCCGGGGTGCCGCAGAACGGCCAGACGGGCGCCTATACGTTGGTCCTGAGTGACGCGAACAAGCACATCTACTACACCGGTGCCTCGTCGGTGGCGTTGACCATCCCGGCCAATGCGTCGGTGGCGTACCCCATCGGTACGGTGCTGACCTTCGTTAACGACGCCTCGGCGGCGGTCTCGATCACGATCGCGATCAACACCGATGTACTGGTCTGGTCGCCGTCGGGCGCCACCGGCACCCGCACCTTGGCGCAATACGGTCGCGCGGTGGCCCAGAAGGTTGCCAGCGCCCGGTGGCTGATCTCGGGAACCGGGCTGACGTGAGCGGCATAGAGGCCATTCTGATGGCCGACCCGAACGTGGTGTTCTCACCCACCCAGACCGTCTACAGCACGCACGGCACTTACACCGTCACCATCCCCTCGGGCGCCTCGACCATGACCGTCGAGTGCTGGGGGGCGAGCGGCTACGGTGGCCACGGCGCCCCTCGAGGGGGCAGCCAAGGCGGCGGCGGTGCGTCGGGCAGTTACTGCCGGTCGGTCTATTCGGTCGCGGCCAATAACGGCCAGACGCTGACGGCGGTGGTCGGGTATGCGGCCTCGTCGGCCTCGACCGTGACCAATGCGACGTTCTCGACAGCGGTGGCCATGAGCGCCCCCGTGGGAGGCAACGGTGGTCTGGGTACTTTTGCTGCTGACGGCACTGGTGGCGTGGCGGGTGCGGCAGCGACGGGCGGCACGGCCGCCAATCTTGCCGGTAACGCCGGGCAGCCCGGCGGCGGCTACGGTTCCGGCACCGGCGCCGGCGGCAACGGCGTGGTCGGCATTTACGGCACCGGCACCTCCGGCGGCAACGGCACTTTCACCATTGCCAATAGCCCCGGCCAAGACGGCCTCATCATTTTTAACTTCGTCTGAGGTTTCGATGACCACAGTCACTTCGTCCTACGTTCCCGTCTGGCGGTTCGCGGACAACAACAACAATCCGTTGGTCGGCGGCAAGGTGTACACGTACTACGCCGGCACCACGACCCCGGCAGCGACGTACACGGACGCCACGGGGTCGACCCCGCTCACCAATCCGATCATCCTGAATGCCCGCGGTGAGACGGCGAATGCGTCGGGCGCGAGCTGCTCGGTGTGGTTCTCGACCACGATCGCCTACAAGATCGTCGTGCAAGACTCGTCGGGCAACCTGATCTGGACGGTCGACAATTACACCATCCCGTCCCAGGCATATTCGGCAGCCTACGCCGACACGTTTACGGCAACGGCGGGGCAGACGGTCTTTACGCTCACGGGTACCGTCGGCTCGCAGAGTGCGCTCGATGTCTCGTTAGACGGTGCGACACTGGTCAACGGTGTTGACTTTACGTGGACGTCGCCCTCGACGCTGACCCTGACGGTGGGCGCTACAGCCGGTCAGATCCTGTTGGTCAAATACCTGATCGCGCAAGCCATGGGGACGATGGTGGCGGGCGGTACCTCGGGCCAGATCCTTTATAACAACGGTGGCTCGGTGCAGGGCTTCACCATGTCAGGCGACGTTACTGTCGTGCCGACTACGGGCGTTGCAACCGTCAACGCGCCGGGTACGCATATCACCTACACCCAAGGCGGTACGGGGTCGGTCACGCGAACCGTCACGGCAAAGCTTCAAGAATCAATCTCAATTCTTGATTTCGGCGCTGACCCAACCGGCGTTGCTGATAGCAAAGCGGCCATTCAAGCGGCTATCACGTATGCCTTAAATAATCCAGTATCGGCGTCAGGAACATTTGGCGGCGGTATGCCGGCGGTCTATTTCCCGTCTGGCATTTACCGCGTCGCATCGACCATTTCGGTCAGCTCGCCAAACGGGTTGCTGTTGTATGGCGACGGCCAGCAATCCACGCAAATCATATTCACGGCCACTAGCAGTACGCTATTTACGTATACAACGTATCTCAATTGCGCGATCCGCGACATGAGCATATTTGCAGGGTCGTTAGCCACCGGCGGTGGACTGCCGGCATTTACTGGCGATGCAAGCCAAACGAACGTGTGCATCAATTTCAACAGCACATCGAGCGGCGCATGGTTTACGCAAACAAACGTGTCGTTCGCATACTGGGGAACGGTATACCAAACAACCGCCAGCACGGTGAATGGCGACAACCACAGACACTACAGTTGCAATTACTACACCAACAATTACGTGTGGAACAACACAAACACGCAAGCGGTGGTGTGGTCATTTAATAATTGCATTGCGTATTACAACAATAACGTGTTCGTGAACCCTGGCATTTCCTTAACGGTGCGCGGCGGCGATTACATCAATCCAGGCATTCTTTTAGTTGGTGGATTGGCAAACACAACATTAGAAACGCTGTTTGACGGCGTTAACATGGAAAATTATCAGAACATTGATAATACAAAATCGCCACAATTCATATCGCAAACTGGCGGCGCTTCATTGATGAGAGTCACGTTTCGCAACGTGACCGCTAGAGGGGGCGGTACATTAGCAGGCAAAACTTCAGCGACGCTTACCAATCTTTTTAATATTGTTTGTGAAGATTGCTATATGACGGGCAATTGGAACATTACGCTCAACAGCAGCCAAACTGGTCTTTTGCCGCAATTGGTATTTAGAAATTGCGAAAGCGTGCCCACCGTTGTGCAAACCACCGTTGGCGGGCAAGGCAATCGGCCAATGAATTTGCGCTATGAAAATCATCCATTAAATGGCGCTGAGGGAATCATTCAACGCAATTTCGTTGGAACGCTGGGCAATACATATCAAACCGTGGGAATCGGATCGGCAGAATTTTCTGATTTGTTCAGAATGTCTACAACGATCAACAATACGTCCTACGCCATTTCCTGCCCGATTTTTATGGTTTCCCCGTATATCGCGCAATTGGTTGAAGTTGATATTGATTGGACAAACAACACGGTCAATACGGCAACAATCACTGTTTACACCGATTCAACCATGACAACAACGCTTGCAACGATAAATACGGTTGCAGCGTCTGGCGCTTATCAAAACTTACAAATTCCATTGGCAAGCATTTTAGCGCGCTATCAAATCAATTCGTCTAGCAATCCGTTGTATATCGTTGTGAATTCTGCGGCCAATTGCGGATTATGCAGCGCGAACTTCACGCTGAAATTTAGACAGGTGAACTAATGACAGCCTCATACAACCTCAGTCAGCTCGGCTCGCACTACAACCAGGGCGGCACTGGCGCTGTCGACCGCACTACGGCGTCAAAGCTGCAAGAGTCGGTGTCGGTACTCGATTTCGGGGCTGATCCGACGGGCAGTTCGGACTCGACCACGGCGATTAACAATGCGATTGCCACTGGCAAACATATTTATTTCCCGTCAGGCAAGTACGTCATTTCAAGCACGGTCACAGGTTCAACTGGCGCATGGATCGGCGACGGATCTGGTGATGTTTACGACAGTACATGGAACGCTGGAACAACGATGTTTGTTCTGTCGGGTACGAATAGCGGAAACGCTTTTTTGTTTCCCCCGAGCGTATTCCAAGGCATTCATGTCAATGGTTCAAACACGGCAACTATCGGTATTCAAGTTGGACAAAACAACGGCACGTTTGTCGGATTTCTAAAGTGGCGTGACATTACCGTTCGTCAATGCGTCCTTGGAATGCAGATGTACAACTGGTACATGGGTGACTTCAGCGACATTACGATTGCTGGAAACACTAACGGAATTCGCATCTCACCAACTGTTACGACGCCCGATGGCGGTTACTTTACGTCCACTTCGTGGAAAGACATTTACATCGGTTTCAATACCGGATACGGGTTATACGTCAGTTTGCCGTTGAGTTCTAGGTCGTGGAATTGGACTAACGTTGTTATTGAAGACAACGCATCGGCAGGCCCGTATCAGGCTTACTTGCAAAACGTCAATGCGACCATTCGAGGGCTGTATTGCGAAGCCACATCGGGTTATCCCGTTATCTCAACCAACAATTGTACGCTTCACGTTACCTATGGATTCTTCAATGGAACCGGTGGATGGGACGCAACCTCAAATGTGCTCACTCTTGTTTTGGATGAAGTCAATTTTGCAACGGCAAGTGACGTATTTTTAAATTTGGCATCAACAGCCAAGATTTACGCCAATAACTCAACGATTCAAACTGACTTACGCTCCGCAGGTAGCACCACTCTCGGCGGTTTGGTCAATACGACAACAGGCGGCGTATTGGTCAATAATCGCCCAAAAGTATTGTCTCTTGGCGGTCCATCAGTTGACGGGCAATATCCGAGCGACTTAACCAACGATTGGACATACACGACAACTGTAACGTCAACTGTTGCCGCGGGCGCGACGAATGTCGTTGTCACAAACAAATATTTATACAATCTTTGGACTGGAGGCGTGTTGGGGGTTGCAAACGTCAACGGTTATTACCCTGGCCTAATTGCAAGCGTAACGCCCGGCAATACCGGTTCACCGCATTACTTTTGCGTAACGCTGACAAACACTACCGCTTCGCCCATAACGCTGACCGGCGTGGGTATTTCGGTTGGGTTTATTAAATCCAACGCGACGGCGTTCTAACCATGATCCACGCCGACTTCAACACCGTCCTCGAGGCGGGCGACCCCGAGGAGCTGACGCAGCTCGAGCTGGCCCAGAAGGTCGGCGACGCGCTCAACCGCGCGTATCCGAATCACCGGAAGGAAACATTATGACTTTCGTCCTCCTCGCCACGGTCGCGATCTTGCTGATCGGCGACTGGTTACTCAACGACGACAACTTCAGACCCCGCCACTAGGAGATTTCAATGGAAGCCCTCTTGTACCTCTTTATCGCCCTCGTCCTCGTTGCGGGTGGTGCTGTTCTCTGGGAAAAGCTCGGTGCCAAAGCCACCGCCGAAGCAAACGCCGTCAAGGCCGCCGCGGACGCCGTAAAAAGCGACATCGGGAAACTGTGACATGGAAGGGTCAGTCAATGAAAAGGTTGCCGACGGCGCAGCCCTGACCGCGTGGATAGGTTGGTTCTTCAGTCACTTAACCGCAGCAAACGAAGTGCTACAGTTCATCGTGCTTTGTATCGCTCTGGTTTCCGGCACCTACGCCCTGTTGTTCCATCGTAAACGACTGAAGGCCATGGAATGAGCGCGGAGTTGGACATCGCCTTGCCGCGAGTCAAGTCGGCAGAGGGCTTCCGGCCCTCTGTCTACCTTGATACCGTCGGCGTCCAGACCATCGGCTACGGCTGCGCCCTGCAAGACTGGCCCGAACCCTTCGCCAGCGCCGTTTCCAAGATCCAGCTTGAGCAAGCCGAGACCGAGTGCGCCTCGATCGCCGGCTACCTCGACCTCGACCCCACCCGGCGCTCCGTCCTCATCGAAATGATGTTCAACCTCGGACCCACCCGGTTGAGCGGCTTCCACGACCTCTTGCGGGCCATCCGTGACAAGGACTACATAGCGGCCAAGGAAGCCATGCTCGACAGCAAGTGGGCCATGCAGGTGAAGGGCCGAGCCGTCCGCTTGGCGACCATCATGGAAACAGGAGTCGATCCGCAATGAACAAGCTCAAAGCGTTGGCGCTCTACGCCATCGACCGGGGCAAGGAGCCCTCGAGCTGGGCCGGCGTCGCCGCCATGCTCTCACTTGCCCACCACAGCCTCACTTCGGAGCAAGCGGCCAATCTCGCCCTGGTGGGCGTCATGGTCGCCGGCGCCGCTGCCGTCATCGCCAAAGGATAGCGACATGATCCCCCAAACGATCCCGCTGCTCGGTCACACCATTCAAGTGTTCGTGGCCAAGCCGGGCGAGTGGGCCTTTGGGGAGGACTGCTGCGGGATCTGGTTGCCGACTTTGCACCAGATCCACATCAGCGGCGAGATCGACCAGTCGCTCCAGCTCCATACCTTCTTCCACGAGATGGTTCACGCCATCTTGGACATGATGAACCACAAGCTCGGCCGCAACGAGGTGTTTGTCGACACCTTGGCCGGGTTGCTGCACCAAGCCCTGACCGGTGCTGTTTACCCGAAGCCCGCCCGAAAGCGGGTATCCAAGAAATGATGTGCGACGTCACCTCATAATTCCCGATGCCCAAATCAGGCCGGGATCCGATACCACCCACATAGACTGGGCCGCCGAAGCCATCGTCGAATACCGACCCGACGTCATCGTCGTGATCGGCGACTGGTGGGATCTGCCCAGCTTGTCCATGCACGACGCACCCGGCTCTAAAGAAGCCGAAGGGCGGCGGGTCATGCCCGACATCGAGGCCGGCAACGAAGCGTTCGACCGCCTCGTGAGGCCGATGGAAGACGAGCGGATGCGCCTCGCCAAAGGGCGGCGCAAGATGTGGAACCCCGAGTGTCATTTTCTATTCGGGAATCACGAACACCGACTCACTCGGGCTATCTTTCGCGACCCCAAGTGGGAAGGGATCATCAGCCTCGATAGCCTCAAGACGCCGTGGTTTACCCGGCACGAGTTCCTAAAGATCGTCGAGATCGACGGGGTGAAGTACAGCCATTACTTCCCCAACCCTTACAGCGGTCGCCCCATCGGCGGCACGATCGTCTCGCGCCTCAACAACATCGGCTCGAGCTTCGTCCAAGGCCACCAGCAGGGCTTCCTGTACGCCTCGAAGCAATATCCGGATCACGTTAAGCACGGTCTGGTCTGCGGACGGTTCTACCTCGACAACGAACATTACCGACCCGCCGACGTCCAGAACTCCGAGTGGAACGGCATCGTCATCCTTAACGAAGTCGAGAACGGCACCTACGACCTGATGCCGCTCTCGATGACTTATCTCAGGCGCAAATATGGACAACGACCCCAAAGCGGACTACGGCGACCACGTCATGGTGCTGTCGAATCTGTACGCCTACCGACAGCGGCCGTTGCCGCGGTTCGGTAAGTATTCCGTCGATGACAAGCTCGTCATCATTCACAAGCAGCTCGACGAGCTGTACGGCATGGTTGAGGTGATCAAATGCGCTTTAAACGACCTGTGGAAGATAGTCGACCCATCGAAATCCCCGACCCGATAAACGACCCCGAGCACTACCGCCAAGGCATGATCGACTGCATCACGGCCATCGAGGCGCAGCTCACGGCTGAGGAGTTTCGCGGCTACCTGAAAGGCAATATTGCCAAGTACGTGTGGCGCGAACGCAAGAAGGGTGGGGGAGAGTCGCTGCGCAAGGCGCAGTGGTACCTGAACACCCTCTTGGACAAGACGCCGTGATCTGGCTCGCCCTGCTGCGTCGCTTCTGGTGGGCCGTCCCGTTGCTCGGCCTACTCGGCACGATCGGCGTTTTGCACCACGAACGGGACACTGCCAGGGCGAAAGTGGTCGCGCTCGAGGACACCCTCAAGGCCATTCAAGCGGCCCACACCGCGGCCATTAAGGTCGCCACCACCGAGAAGGAAAACGCCGATGCCGCGTATCAGTCGAGCAGCCATGCTGCTGCCCTGTTGGGCGATAGTCTGTCTCAGCGGGTGCGTGACGACGAAAACCGTCTACGTAGCCGTCCCGTGCAAGACCCCGGTCAGCCTGTCGCAACCGTCGGAAGCGTTGCCGCTCCTGAAGCAGCTCGACCTGACGTTGAAGCCCTCCTCGGTGACGTTGTCGCCGCCTGTACCCGCGACGCTACCCGACTCCAAAATGCCGTGGACTGGGCCGCGACAGTAGCCCATGACAGCGCCCCAGTTACCCGTCCCTAAATGGGCTTCAGACGTCCTGAGACGGCTTGACGAGCTGCCGTCAGTCCTTCGGCAGCAAGAGACGATCGGGCGGCTCCTGACGGTTATACGGGCGCTGACGGACGAGAAGGATGCGCTGATTAAGGCGCTGGCCGACAGCCGCAATCAATTGGCGGCGGCAAAGGCGGAGATCGACGAGCTGCAACAGGTCATTATCAAGCGTTTATCCGGTAAACCTTGATGGGCCACGCCGTCCTGCTGATCTTGTTCTCGCTGTGGTTTACCGACCATCCCCGAGCGGCACTCGTCGCGACGCTCGGGATAGGGTGGCATCTCAATCGGATCAGACGCCGGTTTCGGTAGCGCCCCTCTCACGGATCATTTCTGCCAAACGCAATGCTTTGTGTTCCTCACACAATTGTGCACACGCCTCGCGCTCCTGTTCCATGGCTTCATGGATCGCGTCCACGATAACAGCATGGATAGCGTCTCGCAGCAGATGGTCGGTCACCGTCATGTTTGCGTCAATGATCTGGTCAAAAGTTCTCATGTTCATTTCTCCCCCCGCGCACGGATGGCCTCACAACACTCCGTTTCTGTCACGACACGCAAAAACTCTGCTGTTTGAGCAGACCACGCCGCACCACGCGCCGCATCAAACGCCGCACCACGCGCCGCACCACGCGCCGCATCACGCGCCGCAGACCACGCCGCATCAAACGCCGCAAACCACGCCGCATCTTGCGCCGCATCACGCGCCGCATCACGCGCCGCAGACCACGCCGCAAACCACGCCGCATCTTGCGCCGCATCTTGCGCCGCATCACGCGCCGCAGCCAACGCCGCAGCCAACGCCGCACCACGCGCCGCATCAAACGCCGCACCACGCGCCGCAGCCAACGCCGCATCAAACGCCGCATCTAATTCATTTTTTGTCGCTGCGCCCAAAGCAAAACGCTCTGCGACATTGATTGCGTCATGGCTTCGTTGATCGGTTATCAGATGCTGCACTTGTCTTGCACACCAGACAGCAAACAACCGCCACTCGCGGTCATGCTCAGGCACCGTGCGACACGCCCACAAAGCGTCTGTCATTCCGTTTGATTCCACAATGACGCTAAACGGCAGCGGCTCGTCATCGGCTTCTGTTTTGCCAAGATGCTGAAGAAGTTTTTTCCAACCTTCAACACACGGATCATGTACTCGAATTCGATTCAATGTCGTGCAGATCATGGCTTCTCCCCCCGCGCACGGATTCGAGCCGCAAAGACCTCGCCGCCCTTAACCGCTGACTTTTGTTCGCACACCTTCGCACACGCCTCGCGCTCCTCGGCCCTTGCCCGAGCATCGACTTTCGCCATTAGCGCGTGAAGCGCGTCGAAGAAGGTTTGATGCAACTCGGCAAACGCATATCTGGCTGCTTCATCGCGGGTCATGGCTTTTCCTCCTCGCAGCGTTGAGTGACCGCCGAGACTCGAGCCGATTGACGAGCATCCAGATCAAGATCGTGGCAGCGATTCTGAAGACCACGATGAAAGCGAGGGCGCAGAACGCCAGTTTTATGATGGTCATGACAGCACCCCCAGCGTCCTTTGGGCGATCCCCTCGATCTCCGACACGATCCCGCGGCGGTTCTCGTCGCACAGCCTCAAGATGTCCTTGAGGGCATCCCGAAAGTTGTTGGCGTCCACGTTGGCGCGGTGCAGAGCCTCGCGCATCTGGTTCACCTCAGAGGGCGTCATAAAGCACCCCCACGACCCATGCCACGAACAGCACGATGGCGAGCCACCACAGCAACAGGATCAGGGTGTCTTCGGCCCGGGCGACTACCGCGTCCCGGCTGTAATAGTCCTGGTCATCGTCGATTGAATAGGCGTTGATTAAACGGGCTTCCCGACGCTTCCGCAGACGTTCGTAAAAGGCGTTTTCTAAATTTCCTAAGACACATAAAGTCCATTTAAATGAGGGGCTTATATGGCCTTCCGGATGGTTTCTCTTAATCAATTGGTCGTAGGTTCGATCCCTACACGGCCCACCAATTTCCTTCAATCTTTTCATGTGTTTACCCTCGCTGTTCGTTTTTAAGAAATTTCGATTTTTTGATTATTCGGGGTGTCATTGATTATCGTAGCGGTTTGACCCGCCGAATGCCCCGGTCGTAGACCCCTCGCGTCATCGACATCGAGGCGTGTCCCGCTCTCTCAAACGCTTCGTTTAACGTCGCCGCGTCGCTCACCGACTTGGCCCGCAGGTCGTGGAACGTGAACCGCTCCATCGACGGGTGCGCCTTGCAGATCGCCCGCATCCGACGCTGCCAGATCGACTGGAAGCCGAAGCTCGAGTAGGGCAACCCTTCGCGGGTACGCAACACATATTCCCTGGGCAGCTGCGGCACCAACTTTTTGGCCCGACCCAGCACCTCCTCCAACGCCGGCGACATGGCGACCTCGAGCTTCTTGCCGGTCTTGCCCTGCTGGAAGTAAACCCCGTCCTTGGTCACCTGATCCCACCGCAGGGCCAACAAGTCGCCCTGGCGTTGACCCGTGAGAAGCGCCAGATCCATCGAGATCTTCACCCGCGGCGGCATGCCTTCGTAGGCGATCCCGTACTCGACATCGGTCACGTACCTTGAACGGCGCTTCATCTTGTTGCGTTTAATGTTCAAGCACGGGTTACGGTTCGCGACGTACCACATGCCGACCGCATACCCGTAGACCGCCGACAGGGTCGCAATGGCACGGTTGCGGCTGATCAAGCCCGTCTTGACCCCGTCCGGTCTCAAGTACCGACCGACGTCACGCGGCTCGAGTTCGTCGGGGTGCATGTGACCGCACCACTCGCGCAGGTTGCCGAGGTGCAGCTGGTAGTTCTTCTGGGTCGCTGGCGCCAGCTTCGGCAGCTCCTCGCGCAGGTAGCGATCGAACAGGTCGTTGATCGTCCGCACCTGCTTGGCCGGCTCCATCTTGTCGGCCAAGAATTCGTACAGCGCCTTGGTATCGCCGACGGCGCAGATCCGCGTCGCCTTGATCCCCGGAGAGGCATACCAGTACGACTTGCCGCGAACGGTGACGTACTTCGGCAGGTGCCGATTACCCTTACGCGGCCGTCCCATGACGCACCCCCCAGTTGGGTTCTTTACGCTTGGACACAGTGACCGTTCCGCGCATCACGTCGCGGTAGTATTCGCGATCGACCAGCGTGAACCGATCAGCCGGCCGCACCTTGAACAGAATTCCCATCTGCACCAGAGCCTCGCGAATCTTGTTGTGATGGCGATACCCCGTGATTTCGTGGAGTTCTTCAGCCGTCAGATGCATGTCACACCGCCTTGAGCTTCAGCAGCTCTTGGTATTCGGCCTCGACCTCGCCCAGGAACTGTTTCAGCTCGAAGGCGTATTCGGTTACGGGCAGGTCGCAGCGTTCGATCTTCAACGCAAAATAGTCGAGGTGCGCCGGCAGCCGATCGTCGTAGCTGACGAAGTGGGCCGCCTTGGCGTGGGTGCAGAACACGTTGTGCGTGACCTGCCACACGTATCGCGGCGGGAGCCGATCGGCCTTCAGGTACTCGACGTGCGTCGCCGACTTCGGGCACTTGATCTCAAGGATCGCCTCGAAATTGCCCATGTCGCCGTCGGTCGAACAACCGATCGGCATGTCCTCGCGAATGACAAAGCCGGTCTCGCGCACTTCGATGCCCGAACGGGTGGCAAAAGCCTCGCGCGCTTTGGGCTCGAGGTCGATGCCGCGCTGCATTTCGTTGGTGACGAAGCCGCCGTCTTCCATGGGTTTCCCGGTGATCCGCTCGACGGCGAGCTGGAGGCGATAGTCACGGCGGGCCGCAGCCTCACCCGACTTGATCCGCGCCATGACGTCCGCGGCCCGAGAGCCGGTCACACGACCGGCCCTCGCCGCAAACCATTCGGGTGTGCGCTGTTCGCACGTCAGGATTTGAATGGTCATTGGGGTTACCTCAGAAAGGAATTTCATCGTCCGCGAAATCGTCCGTCCCGGTCTTGGCCGCCTGTACCGGCGTCGGCGGTACCGGGTTGATCTGCGCGGCGATCTTCTGCTGCAACCATTCCGGCACCAGCTCGAGCGCCTTCGGGTTGCTCTCGTCGGGGTACATGATGAGTGCACCCTCCGGATCGGAACCCTTGGTGCCCTTCGGCAGCGCCATGATCGCTTGGATGTTGGCGTACACCTTGGTGTCGGTGGTCTTGTGCGTGACGTTGATCAAGCACGACTTGCCCAGGATGTTGAAGAGGTCAAACCCCTTCAACTCGGCCGGGGTGAAGTCGCGACCACGCCACGCCGCGAGGTGGTGACGCAGGGTCGCCTTCTCGTTAAATGACGCGGTGTAGAAGCGACCGATGCGGCTCGGCCCTTCGACCTTGGCACCGTTCTTGTCGGTGAACTCCACGCGCTCGGCCGGCACCTCAAAGCCGATGTAGACCTTGCGCTGCGGCGGGCCGTTCTCGAAGCCGGGCTGCAAGCCGACGTCGATCAGCATGGTGCAGACCGCCAAATGGGTACCGGCCGGGACCGGCTTAAAGTCACGGCGTTCGCCGCCCTTCTCACTGATGATGATGCTCATGACATTTCCTTTGTTCGGATATTTTCGTATTCGCGCCATTCGGTTTGGAAGATCGCCGACTGAAGTTCCAGATCGGCTTGTTCCAAGTGGAACTCGAAACAGGCGCACAGTTCCGAGTCGTTCATTGGCTGCATGATCTCGTCGAGAAATGCAGCGAATTCCTTGGTTTTCATTTGCGATACACCCCGCCAACGGTGTGGCTGCGGCACGGTTTCGGCCAACGGGCGCGGGTAACGCGCAACCAGATGGCTTCGAACAACGCGCCAAGCGTCAAAAAACCTAAAAGTACGGCGACATAAAAACCTAAACACAGTAGGTTCTCGATCACGCGGCCTCCCCAACGGCCAGAGCCGTATCGTCGGGGCGGCACGATTCGAATTCGGCAATCCAAGATTCGTTTGGGATCACCTCGCCGTCGACCGAAACACCGCACTTGCGGCACAAGATCGTCGGATCGTCAGCCCAATCGAAGGACACCGAGGTGTCGCCGTAGTCGAAGGATTCGGTGCCGCATTCGCCGTCTTCCAACTCGAACGGGCCGAATTTGCTGGTCTGACTGCTCATGCCCTCGACGCCGCACTTCGGGCAGCGGCACCAGTCGGCCTTCTGCAAGTCCTTGTCGTAGGCGTAACGCGCCTTGAACTCGTCGTAGTTCTTGAAGGTGGGGAGGTTCATGCGACCTCCCGCATCGTTTCGCGGATCTGGAACTTGGTCTCATCAATGAGGGCCGAGCGCAGCAGATCGCGCAGGTCGCCCATCTGCTCAAACGTGATGCCGTCCAGCATCGCGACGATCAGCTTGTTGAGCTTGACGTTCTCGGCGACGTTGGAGTTCAACAGCGCGAAGCCGAGGGTCTTGGCGGGGCACCACGTAAAGCTCGAGTTCATCAGCCACTCTTGCGCTTCGCCGCTGTCGAGGTAGTCGATTCGAGGATCAATCTCACGCAGCTGCACTGCCTGGTTGATCTGTTGGTTGGTCGGTTTCATCCTTGCCTCCTGCCCGGTTATTCGTTCGGGTTAGGCAAAAGGTACTAGTAAGAAATGCGGGTGTCAAGCAAAAAGTTACTAGAACCGTTATTTTTTTTAAGCAGAAGCAAAAAAATTTTATGAAACCGGTTTCGGGATGTTTTCTCCAAATGTCCGAAAGAGTAGAGTGGAGTTATATGGTTGCAGGGCAGGGAAACCCATGCTTTCTACAGCGAAAATTATGGATGTTTACGATCGGGAGCCGGAACGGCTCATTACTCGCGACGCCAAGATCGAGGACGCGTTAGCGCTTCTCGCTGATTGTCAGCTCACGCTCGACCAATTGTTTTATCAGCTCGCGGCCCGCCGGATCAGCAGCGGAAAAAGCCTCTAATAAGCGCACGGAATCAGCCTGGGGACTGACCAGCAGTCTCCAAGCTTCCGTTTGCAGCGCTTTCGCCAACGGTTCCAGGTGCTGAAGCTGGATACCCTTGCCGGCACAGATGTTGCTGATCGTTTTTTGAGAAATGGCACCGTCCGTTAAGGCGGCCAATGAGGTCTGTGTAAAACCCTTCTCATCCATGAGTCGGCGAACATTCGATGCAAGCGTGGCGACGAGATCATCTGTCGTCATGGCGCAACTTTAGCACATAGGTGCTAGTAAATAACCCCCGTTAAACCGATATGGGTGTTTCACCCCCACCGATGGGTATTTGCCCGACTAGTAAAAAGTAACTTGCCTTCCTAGCAATTTTTTACTAATCTGCGGCCATGAACGACCTGATAGCGCTGCGCGACGCCATCCGCGCCTACCTCAAGACCCACCCGTACAGCCAGACGCGCATTGCTGCCGAGATCGGCGCGTCGCAGACGTGGGTGGGGAAATTCATACGCGGCGAAATCGGCGCACCTCGGCTCGAGCGCTTGGTTCGCCTTCAGAAATGGGTCGAGGGCGATAAAGCCACCCGAATCAATCAGAAAGCCGCCTAACCCGCTTTGGAGCGTCTATGGCCTCACGGATGCACGTTGTCGCTTCGATCGAGGACATCCTCCGGATCGCCCGACAATTCCCCGTCTTCCCCTGCAATCTCAACAAGCAGCCCCTCACCAAGAACGGCTTCTACGACGCGACTCAGGACGAAGTGCAGATCGTCCAGTGGTGGAAAGCCCACCCCGAAGCGCTCGTCGGCGTTCCCACCGGCACCAAGACCGGGCTCATCGTCATCGATGTCGACCCGCACAAGTGCACCGGCGCCACCACCGCGTGGATTCAAGATCATTCGGCCGCGCTGTTCAGCACTCGCCACCACGACACTCGCCGCGACGGGAAGCACTACCTGTTTCGGTCGCGCGAGACGTACGCGTCGGGCGCCGACATCTGGCTCGACGGCGAGAAGCGCCCTGGGCTCGATATACGCGCCGAGGGCGGCTACATCATCTGGTGGCACCTCCACGGCTGTCAGGCCGAGGGTGACATCGCCGAGCTGCCGCCCAGCCTTCTGGTCGACCGGCTGCGGATGGCGCCGCCCAAGACCTTACAGGCCCATCAGCGCCTATTGGTCAGCGACACCAATTGGGCCGCCAGTCGGGCACGGGTGGTCGAGGCGTTGGCCTATCTCGACGCTGCCGATCGCGACACATGGGTCAAGATCGGGCAAGCCATTCACATGGCGTCAGCCGGGTCGGATGACGGCTTTAACGTCTGGCACTGGTGGTCGGCCGGCAACGGTGGCCCCACGGTTCCGGCGTCGTACGTCAACGAACGCGACTGTCGCTACGCGTGGTCGAGCTTCAATCAGCGCATCGACGGTAAGCAGCTCGTCACCCTCGGCACCTTGTTCGCCCTGGCGTACGCCAATGGCTTAGAGCGCACTGAGAAGGTCCCCGAGATGCCCGACGATGGGCGTTGGGCACCTTTCGACCCGAGTGTGTATGAGGACATGCCGCCGGAGCTGACGCCGGAGGAGTGGTCGGAGCCCCTCGAGGTCAAGGAGGCGGCGGTCGCGGCAGCCGGCAGCTCGATCTCGTTCAGCGACATCACCCCGATTCTCGATTCGGCTTACCTCATCAAAGGCGTCGTACAGGCCAACAGCCTGACCATGATGGTCGGCGCCAGCGGCGACGGTAAGTCGTTTTTCACCATCGATGCCTGTATGGCGATCGCCACGGGGCAGAGCTGGTACGGCCACAAAGTCAACCGCGGGTTGGTGGTCTATGTCGCGGCCGAGGGCGGCATGGGCATCAACAACCGATTTGCGGCCATCAAGCAGAAGCGGGTCCTTTCGGGCGCCCCCATCGAGCTGGTCAAGGCAGCCGTCAACCTGATGGACGCCGCCGAGTGCGACGCCCTGGTCCAGTTGGTTCGGGCGGCCGAGTCCAAGCACGGCGAGAAGTGCGCCGCCATCGTCTTTGACACCTTGGCCCGGTGCATGTCCGGCGACGAGAACTCGACCGAGGACATGAATGCCGCTGTGAAGGGCGCAGACGGCATCCGGACGGCGATCGGCTGCACGGTGATCGTGGTGCACCACTACGGCAAAGACGCCTCGCGTGGCGCCCGTGGCTCGACCGTCCTGAAGGCCGCCGTCGATACCGAGATCAGTTTCGAGATCCGCGGAGAGTCGAGGGTGGCCAAGTCGACCAAGCAGCGCGACCTCGAGGGCGGCATTGAGTTCGCCTTTGACCTCGAGACGATCTTTCTGGGTACCGACATGGAAGGCGAGCAGGTCACGTCCTGCGTCGTTCGCAAGCTTGAGGGCAACGACATCCCGGTTCCGGCCAAGAAGCCGCCGAGCGGGGCGACGCAAGCCAAGCTGTATCGGCATCTCCAAGAGTTGAAGCAGGGCGGCGCCAACGGGATCTGGACGACCGCAGAGCTTCGCAAGATGGCACGCGATCTGGGGGCCACCAGGACAACGGCCCATGACCTCCCAATCACCCTTTCCTCAAGTGGTCACCTCAAGAATATCGGGGGCGCTTATGCACTCGTGGATGACTAAGTTCGGTTTGTTCGGTTTGTTCGGTTCCGAACATTCCGAACCGTCCAACCATGTTCGGTTTGTTCGGTGTGTCTATAAACACCGGACAAACCGGACAGGACCGAGTCGGGGGCTGGAATGAACAAACCAGACCACCGCACCCTCGTCAGAGAGGCGATCGGCAAAGCCGACCCGGGGCTGCTCAAGCTGCTGGACGGACTCAAGGGGAAGTTCGACGCCAAGCTCGTCGGCTACGCGCTCAAGGACGAAGCCGGCCAGTGGGTCTTTCACGGTGCCTTGAAGGAGCCCAAGCCATGAGAGGTCTCGAAGCGGAAATCCTCAAGATCATTCAAGACTGCGCTTCGGTTACCCGGGAGCAGGTCGTGCGTCACTTCGTGTTGCGCCGCAACCTGTACCCCGACGCGGTGCACAAGGCGATCTACCACCTGATCGTTGGCGGCGTGGTGGCCGAGAAGGGTGGAAACCTATCCCAGGTCATCCCCGACCTCGAGGACAAGGAGGAGGCGAGGGCGGCTCGGGAGGCCAAAAATAAACCCGCCAAAGAACCCGCCAAAAAACCCGCCAAACCGCCCCGATACAACGAGGACGGCGATCGCCGTTGCACCGGCTGTCACCAGTATTTGCCGGTCTCAGATTTCGCTCGGCACCCAAGCACGAAAGATCGTTTACAGCCAAATTGTAGGCTCTGTAAGACGCTTTCGATGCAACGAAGCCGCAGCAGGTCGGCCTATTCGGTCAAGCGGCTGACGGGGCTCAGTAACAGCCTATGAGCCTCAATCGCTATGCCGCCAAAAGAGACGCCAACGAACTGCCCATCGTGCACGGTTTGGAGGCCCTCGGGTACTGGGTCATTCGCCTGGACACGCCCGTCGACCTACTGGTCGGCCGCACGGGCCGCCCGCACTTTGCCTTGCTCGAGGTCAAGATGCCGGGCAAAGGGCTGACACCGGATCAGGTCAAGTTTTTTGCGCTCTCAGAGGGCGCGGTGCGTTTTGTTGTTCACAACTTGGAGGAAGCCCAACGTGTCTGCAACGTCTGGATCGACAACTGTGAACCCTGATCGGCGGGCGCGCAGTCACATGGCGCCCGAGATCCAACTGGTGCACCTGCGCCTCGAGGCGTGGTCACGCTGGGCGCGAGATAAGGCGCCGGGCGGTTGGCCGGAGCGCACCATCCTTGGCCGGTTGATCGAGGAGGGGCCGGGCGCCAGTCACGGCACGGGTCAAGTGTCGGACATGCCGGAGCCCGTGGCCGTCACCGACCGCGCGGTTGCCCACCTGAGCGGGGAGGATCGCGCCGTCATCCGTGAGTATTACCTCAAGTGGGCGCCGCGTGAGCTGCTCGCACGCCGGCTCAAGCTTTCCTTGCGTCGCTTCGATGCCGTCCTGAACCGCGCTCGCTGGAAAGTGTGTGGATACATTTCGAGTGCAATTTGATTACGGAATCACTTTGTTAGATGGTGGCATCGTGCGAATGAATGTATCGCACTCATACCCCCTCCCGCGTTGTTATGTAACGCGTTTTGAGCCCCGCCATTGAGTGGGGCTTTTTTTTATCTCAGGAGCCCGCAATGGCTGTCGATAAGCATCCTTCCCGGCGCCCGTCGCCGCCCCGCGAAATGCCGGCTTCTGGCCCGGGCGCACCGCCGAAGCTCAAAGCCGAGATCCACGAAGGATCGGGCCAGCACGGCGTGCCTTACGGCTTTAAGCACGAACTGCGCGTCAGCTCGACGCCGCACAAGTCGGAAATGGCCCACCACTTCCACGACCACCACAAGGGCAAGGCGCCGCACGCCGGCCGCGAGGAAGCGGAAGAGCCGGCTAAGCGTCACATGGGCAAAGCCGGCCGTCCGGGCGACGAAAAGCACGACGACGAGCCGGGCTAATGTCTGCGCCGCATAAGGGCGACAACTTGGCTAAGTTCATGGGCCGCTTCATGGATGGCGAGGAGTCGACCGTAGGCAAGTACAAGCGCCGCAAGAAGCGCCGCCACGAGGATGAGGCCGAAGACAAGGCGCTCATCCGGCGCGAAGTGAAAACCTCAGCTCTCAAGCATCCATGATCCTCTCGCCCCCGAAGCCGCAGATCCGACAAGAAGGTCTCGACATGCGCGATGGGCGTGTCGAGTGGGTGGACGAGAACATCAAGCCGCTGGGCGATCGGATGATCGTCCGACCGCTCAAGGTCGAGCTGTCGACCACCATCGAGGCCCATTGGCGCGGCCGCACCCTACGCGGTGAGGTTGTCGCCATCGGCCCGGGCGAGTTCCCCAACCGATATAACAGCGACCGCTCCAAGGTCTGGAAGTCAAAAGTCTTTCGCCCCACCGAAGTCAAGGTAGGCGATATCGTGGAACTCGGCGGCTTGGACATCGGCGGTTACGCGTTCCCGCGGATCATGTACCGCGGCGAAGAACACATCATCGCGTCCGAAAAGGACGTGGCAGGAATCCATGCCAGGCAATACCGCGCAGCAGCTGGTTAGCTATCAATTCAAGCCCGGGCAATCGGGCAACCCCGGCGGCAGGCCCGTCGGTGCGCGACTGAAGGTTACAGGGTCATTCCTGAACCGACTCGCGGACGATTTCGAGCAACACGGCAAGCGGGCGATCGAGGCGGCCCGCGAAGAAGACCCCATGGGTTACGTGAAGATGATTGCATCTTTGCTGCCCAAGCAGGTCGAGCCGGCCAAAGCCTTGGAAGACTTGACCGATGACCAACTCACAGCCGGCATCGAGTTCTTACGAAGCCAGCTTGCTATCCGCGCTGATGAAGGAAGCGGATTTACGCAAGCGCCAATCGAGGCTGAAGTCGTACGGCCCGTACCAAAAGCAACGTGACTTCCATGCCGCCGGAGCCAGTAACCGAGAGCGGTTACTCATGGCTGCTAATCAAGTCGGCAAGACCTGGTCAGCCGGCATGGAAGTGGCCATGCACGCCACAGGAAATTATCCCGATTGGTGGCAAGGCCGCCGATGGGATCGAGCAACTACTGGCTGGGTTGCCGGCATTACCGGAGAAAGCACCCGAGACAACGTCCAGCGCATTTTGCTGGGACGCCCGGGGCAATTCGGTACCGGTTCGATACCGAAAACGGCGATTGTTGACTACAGCAACACCCGCGGTATCGCCGACTTGGTCGACACGATCAGCGTTCGCCATGCCACCGGCGACATCTCCACAATCGCACTTAAGTCATACGAGAAAGGTCGCGAGAAATGGCAGGGCGAAACGCTGGACTATGTGTGGTTTGACGAAGAGCCGGACAGCGACATCTACATCGAAGGGCTGACCCGCACCAACGCCACGAACGGCATGGTGTTTATGACGTTTACCCCGCTGTTGGGTATGTCGAACGTCGTGCGTCGGTTCATCATTGAGAAAGTCCCCGGCACGTCCGTCACGACCATGACGATTGACGATGCGAGCCATTACTCGGACGAGCAGAAGGCCGCGATCATCGGTTCCTACCCCGAGTTCGAGCGCGATGCCCGTACGCGAGGCATCCCGGCTATGGGCTCGGGCCGCGTGTTCCCGATCGCCCAGGGCGCGATTCAGTGTGAATCGTTCCCGATTCCGCAGCACTGGCCGCAGATCTGCGGTCTGGACTTCGGTTGGGATCACCCCTCGGCGGCCGTCCGCATGGCATGGGATCGGGATGCCGATTGTTTATACGTCATTGCGACGCACCGAGCGCGTGAGCAGACGCCGGCCATGTTCGCCGCCGCGGTCAAGCCGTGGGGCGATTGGTTGCCCTGGTCGTGGCCGCACGACGGTCTACAGCACGACAAGGGCTCGGGCGAGCAGCTGATGGCGCAGTACCGGGCGCAAGGCTTAAAGATGCTTGGCGTCCGCGCCACCTTCGAGGACGGCACCAACGGCTTAGAAGCCGGCGTGTCCGAGCTGCTCGATCGAATGCAGACCGGTCGCTTCAAGGTGTTTGCACACCTGAGCAACTGGTTCGAAGAATTCAACGTCTATCACCGCAAAGAAGGGCTCATCGTCAAAGAGAACGATGACCTGATGAGCGCCACGCGCTACGCGATGATGATGCGCCGCTTTGCAACGACGAAATCGTTCAAGAAACCACAGGCATTTAATCACCAAATGCCATCACCCACAGGTTGGATGACTTAATGGCGTACGCCTCGGACTCAGCCGCCACCAACGACCAAGATCTGATCGTTGAGTGCCAAGAGCGGTACAAGCTCGCGATGGACAGCGAAAGCGCCAATCGCACCGAGGCGTTGACCGACATCAACTTCGCCAACGGCGATCAATGGCCGGTCGACATACGCCGCGACCGCGACACCGACGGCCGTCCGTGCCTGACGATCAATATCACCGACGCGATGGTGCGCCGGGTGACCAACGCCCTGCGCGAGAACCGCCCCCGGATCAAGTTCCACCCGGTGGGCGACGGCGCCGACGTACAGGCGGCCAAGGTCCGCAACGGGCTCATGCGGCACATTGAGTCGGCCTCGAGCGCCGATTACGCCTACGACTGCGCGGTCGAGAGCGCCGTGCGGGGCGGTTGGGGCTACATCCGCGTCGGCAGCCGCTACGTCGACGAGCGCTCGTTCGATCAGGATCTGACGATTGATCCGATCCGCAACCCGTTCACTGTCTATTTCGACCCGACGAGTTCGATGCCGGACGGCTCGGACGCGTCCTGGGCAATCGTCTCGGACATGATGCGCCGTGACGAGTACCGCGTCCGCTACGGCGACGTCGATCCGCTCGGCTGGCAGTACATGGGCTCGGGTGACTCGGTCGCCGACTGGGCCACCAAGGAGCAGATCCGGGTCGCCGAATACTGGCGCGTCCACCGCAAGATGGACACGCTGCACATGCTCTCGGACGGCAGCACCAAGTTCACCGACGAGCTGCCCGAAGAAGACACCCTCGAAGCGGCCGGCATTGAAATCGTCCGCACCCGCCGGGTGATGCGTAAATTCGTCGAATGGTATTTGCTCTCGGCGACGGCCGTCCTCGACCGCCGCGAATGGCCGGGCAAGTACATCCCCATCGTGCCGGTGTACGGCCGCGAGGTGGATCTCAACGGCCGGATCGTCCGCAAGGGCATGATCCGCGACCTGCGCGACCCGGCTCGCATGTACAACTACGGTCAGACCACCATGACCGAGGTGGCCGCGCTCCAGCCGAAGGCGCCCTGGCTGATTGCCGAAGGGCAGATGGAAGGCCACGAAGCGGCGTGGCGCGATGCCAACCGCAAGCCGATCGTCGCGTTACCGTACAAGCCGGTCACCGGCCCGAACGGCGAACTGATGCCGCCGCCGCAACGGCAGTCGGCGATGGCGCCGGCCGAAGGGCTGATGCAGTGGATACAGGGCTCGCAGTCGGACTTTATGGCCGTGGCGGGTATGCCGCACGAACCGGGTCAGGACTCGCCGGGCGAAGTGGTCTCGGGCTTGGCGATCAAGCGCCGGCAGGGCCTGTCGGACATCAGTCACTTTGACTTCGCCGACAACCTGACCCGCTCGCTCAAGCACATCGGTGCGATCGTCAGCGACCTGATTCCGCACTTCTACGACACGCAGCGTATCCAGCGCATCATCGGCGACGATGGCACGCCGGACACCACCACGATCAACGAGAAAGTCCGCGACCCGCTGACCCAAGCGGTGGTGCGGATCAAAAACGACCTCACCGGCGGCTTGTACGACACCGTGGTCGACTCCGGCCCGGGCTACCAGACCAAGCGCGAGGAGGCCGCGGAGGCCATGCTCGAGCTCTTGGCGACGCCGCTCGGCGAGATGACGGCCAAGGTAGCGGGTGACGTCGTTGTCCGCTCTCTGGACTTCCCAGACGCCGACACGATCGCTGACCGCATGGCCGCGATGATCCCCGGCGCCCAGATCGACAAGGACTCTGACATCCCGCCGAAGGCGCAGATGATGATTAAGGGTCTACAGCAGCAGTTGCAACAGATGCAGCAGTCGCACATGGCGCTCGAACTGGAACTCAAGACCAAGTCGGGCATCGAGCAGATGCGTCAGCAGGGCGAGACGCAGCGTTTGCAGATGAAGGAACAGGCCGAGACGCAGCGCACCCAGATGGAACTCGGGGTGCGGCGCGAGGACGTGCAGACCAAGGCGCACACCTCAATGTTCGACACGCACGTCAAGTCCATCACCGCGCACGACGTGGCCGAGATCCACGCCGCGACGCAGCTGCTTAACACCCACGCCGAGGCCGAACACAACCGGCGTGCGGCGAAAGAACTCGAAAAGTCCGCAGAAAAAGCGGAACGACGGTCCGAATAGTTAATTCGTTTTGCGTGGTCTGGCAGACCCCGCGAGCGGTGACTCTTTGCCCCGCACTTGGCGGTTTCCAAGGGATCAATACGTGGGTAGACCATGGCTATTACGACTGTGACCAACGCAAACCTTGCGGATTACGCAGCGGAACGCACCAAAAGCGTCAATATTCAGACGAACGAACAGCTCGTCGCAGCGGTCGATAAATCGACTGGTACAGACGCGGAAAAAAGCCCGATTGTCGCCACCGGCAGCGAAACGTCGCCGGATGCGCCACCCGAGCCCCAGGGCGAACCCGATGCCCCCAAGAAAGGCGAGAAGAAGGACGTCCAGACTCGTATCAACGAACTGACTCGAGCCCGTAAAGAGGCCGAGGAATTTGCTGAGGACGAGTACAACGCCAAGCTTCGCGCCGAGCGCAGGATAGGCGAGCTGGAAGCACAGCTTGAATCGTTAAAGTCGATCGAACAGCCCAAGACTGAGGCACTCAAAGAGCCCAATCCGGCTGATTATCAGGACATCGCCTCGTTCGCGAAGGCCTTGACGGACTACAACCGCAAGCTGACCGAACAACAGATCGCTAAAGCCCGTGATGACGAGCGGCAGCGTCTGGCGATGGAACGCCAAAACGAGTTGATGAAGACTCGTGTGGAGCTTGCGAAGTCCGAATTTGAGGACTTCGACGAGGTCATTTCAGCCGCAGACCGGGTGAAAGTGGCCGTTCCAGCGCACGTACAGGCCGCGATATTGGAGTCCGAATACGGCCCGCATATCGCGTACCACTTGGCGAAAAATCCAGACGATCAGAAGCGGATCTTTGCGTTGCCCGCGGCGAAGGCGCTGCTCGAGCTCGGCAAGATCGAAACATCGTTTGAGAAATCGGCCTCGGCGGAAGCGAAAGCGGAAGCCAAGCCCAAAACCACTATTGAAACCACTCGCGCACCCGCGCCCGTTGCTTCAATTCGTGGATCTGAAGCCCCTGTAGCCACGAACTCGAGAGAGGCGTTGAGCTTTCAGGACTACAAACGGCTCCGGATGAACGAATTGAGGCAGCGCCGGCGCTAAAGCGCATAGGAGACTGTCTTGTCTAACAACCTTCTGACTATCAGTCAGATCACGAACGAGGGCCTGATGGTCCTCGAAAACGATCTGTGCTTTGCCGATCACGTTAATCGCCAGTACGCCTCGCAATTCGCCCTGTCGGGCGCCAAGGTCGGTTACACCGTCAACGTCCGCAAGCCGCCCCGTTACATCGGTACGACCGGCCCGGCGTTGAACGTGGAAGACACGAACGAGACCTACATTCCGGTCACGCTCACGACCCAGTTCCACGTCGACGTGCAGTTCACGACGGCCGACCTCGCGACCAGCGTCGACATGTTCAAGGAGCGCATCATCAACCCGGCCGTGGCCGCGGTCGCGAACAAGATCGACCGCGACGGCGCGACGTATGCGTACCAGAACATCCCGAACGCGGTCGGTACCCCGGGTACGCCGCCGGCGTCGTTCCTGAGCTTCACGCTCGCGGGCGCGATCCTCGACGGTGAAGCCGCGCCTCGCGATGGCGAGCGCGTGGTCATCCTTGACCCGTTCAGCATGGCGTACGCGCAGGACTCCGTGAAGGGCCTGTTCAACCCGCAATCGGGCGTTGCCGAGCAGATCGAGAAGGGCTTGGTCGCCAAGAACTTCGCCGGCTTCGACTGGTACATGGATCAGAACGTGGTGTCCTACACGGTGGGCGCCCAGGGCGGTACGCCGACCTTGGCGAACAACACCTCGAGCGCGTGGCTCTCGTCGGGTTGGGCGTCGTCGGGTCTTATCCAGTCCACGGGCTGGACGGCTTCGGCGGCGGCTCGCCTGACCGTTGGCGACGTGATCACCGTCGCGGGCGTGTACTCGGCCAACCCGCAGAACCGCGGTGCGTACGGCTCCAACCGTCTGCGCCAGTTCGTCGTTATTGCGCCGCCGTCGACGTTGTCGAACGGTACGTACAACAGCACGACCGGTGTCTACAGCTCGTCCTCGGGCGGCGCTCTCGACTTCTACGTCAAGAACGCGGGCATCTACGGTGGCCAGTTCCAGAACGTCACGGCGCAGCCTGCGAGCAACGCCGCGATTCAGGTCTGGGGCTCGGCGTCGGGCGCGTATGCCGGCACGGTGTCGCCGCAGAACATTGCGATGCACAGGGACTGCATGGCGTTGGCGTTCGCCGACCTCGATCTGCCGGGCGGCGTCGATATGGCCGCGCGTGCGGTCGACGAGGAAGCAGGTATCAACTTCCGCGTTGTTCGTCAGTACACGATCAACAACGATGCCCTGCCCACCCGCTTTGACGTGCTCTACGGATGGGCTTCGCTCTATCCGGAACTGGGCGTCAAGATCGCCGGCTAATCGACGGAGGGGGCGTAACAGCCCCCTCTATCCCCTTCTTTTCCGAGGTACTTTTCAATGGCTAATCCTGGACCGGCCACTATTGGCACGACCAACACCCAGCCGCCGCGGTCGACTTTGCAGACCATTCAGACGATTGCGGTGTCCATCACTCCGACTCAGATTGCGACGGCCAGCTCGGTCGAGCAGTCGTACGGCTTGAACGGCGCGACGTACGCGACCGCGGCGACCGGCATCTTGGCCGGCGACGTGATCCTTGCGATCAACCCGCCCAGCACCGCGGCGAGCTGCTCGATCGGTGGCTTCCGCGTCGACACGTCGACGGCTGACAAGTTCTACATCGACTGGGTGACGTCGGCTGCGACGATCACGCCCCCGTCGGGTACGTACTTGATCACGGTCGCTCGGTACATCTCGAGCGTGTCGACCAGCCCGGGCACGTTCTCGTCGCTGCCGTCGGCGATTACCACCAACTGATCAGCGGGGCCGGGTAATACCGGCCCTTTTTAGGAGAAATCAATGCCAGGTGGAACTACTCCCCAAGGCGGCAATTGTAAGTTGCAGGAACTGCTCGCGTTGGCGATTACGACGCCTTCGGTGACTGCCAACACGTCCAATACCGCCACTTACTCGCTGCCGGGCGTGTTGCCTTACGACATCGTCGACGTTCAGTCGCAGACCCACGTTGCCGGCCTGTCGGTCGGGTCCTCGTGGTGTTCTACGGCGGGCTCGGTCATCGTGCAGTTCGTCAATTCGACGGGCAGCACGATTGGCGCGCAAAGCAACTATCAGATCCTGATTCTCGTTTCTCGTTATGAGAACGCGAATTTGGGCCTGTCAACCTTCCCGTCAGCCATCGTCTAAATAGCAACGCTATACGTCTCGGAATACCGCCAGATTGCGAGCGTACCGTCGGCGACCAATTACGCGCCGATGGCCGGTCAGGCTCCGCAAGAGCCCCCGGTAGCGGAACAGACCATCGCAATCACGGGAAGCAGCACCGCGTTAGCCCAGTTTTCGGGTTACACGGCCATGATTCGCGTGCATTGCGATGCGATCTGTTCGATCAGCATTGGCAACAGTCCGGTGGCGACCAACGGCACCTCAAACACTTTGGACGGCACCGACATCATCGCGGCCTACGGCGGCACGCCGGCTGCGAATTCGACGCCCTACGAAGCAACGCTCAACCTTTCGATGATGCGCCTTGGAGGCATGGTTAGATAATGGCTGCAAACAGCACCACCGCAATGGACATCATCACCGGTGCCTTGCGTAACATCAACGCATTGGAAGCCGGCGAAACCCCAAGCGCCGCAGACGCAGCTGACGCCCTGATGGTCCTAAACGACCTCATCGAGGCGTGGTCGATCGACAAGCTGATGATCTTCTCGTCCGTCGAAAACATCCTCACCTTTACGCCAGGTCAATACCAGTACACCGTCGGCAACCCCGTCGGCGGCACGTTCACCGGTACCCTCGTCAGCGGCTCACCCACTATCTCGGGCGTGACCATCCCGTCCAACCTCGTCGTGGGCGGCACGCTCACCGACGTGCAGTCGGCGATCCCCTCCGGCACCACCATCCTGTCGATCGGCACCAACACGGTGACCATGTCGGCGAATGCGACGGCGACGGTGTCGGCGGCCGAGACGATCACCTACACGACCCCGGGCAATTTCCCCATTGGCCGCCCGCTGCGGATCACGAACGCGTTCACCCGCATCACCTCAAGCGGTAACACCGGGCTCGATTACCCCATCGACATCGTCGGTCGCGACAAGTACACCGCCATTGGCCTCAAAGGTCTGGCCGGCCCGTGGCCGATCCTGTGCTATTACGACCCGACGTACCCGATCGGGAACCTGTATTTCTACCCCAATCCGTCGCAAGCGGGTTCGTTGCACCTGTGGACGGACACGATCCTGACGGACTTCGCGAACGTCAATCAGGCGATCAATCTCCCGCAAGGCTTTGCGCGAGCGCTCAAGAAAAACCTCGCCCTCGAGCTGGCCCCTGAGTACGGCAAGACCGCCGGGGCGTTGCTGGTAAAGCAAGCGATGGAATCGAAGGCAGCGATTAAAGCGTTGAACGAGATTCCGGACGTCGAAGCCTTCTTCGACCGCGACATCGTTCGCAGTCGCCGCACCGACGCCGGTTGGATCATGCACGGCGGCTTCGCGTGAGTTACGACGGCGCTGATTTCGGCCTAGTCGGGAGCGCGTATGAAGCCCCGATGCTGTTGCAGGATGCCCAGCGGCTCATCAATTGGTATCCCGAGATCGATGCCGAGAAGGACGCCAAGGAGCCGATAGCGCTTCTGGGCTGCCCCGGCCTGAATCCCATACTCAGCACCCAGACAGGCCCCGTTCGCGGCTTGTGGGTGCTTCCCGGCGGTTCTACGGCCCTTGCCGTGGTCGGCGCGACGGTCTACCTCATCACGATGACGGTGCCGGCCACGCAGTCGAGCATTGCTCAGTTCTCAACCGCGGTGGTCGGGACGCTAAACACCAATTCGGGGCCGGTCTGCATCCGCGACAACGGCGCCATTTTCGGCGGTCTGGGCGGCTACGCTGTCATCGTCGACGGCACCTACGGCTACCTGTATCGCCTGAGCGGCGCCGGCACGGCGACCACGACGGTCACCACGACCGCCGGTAGCAACGTAGTCACCTTCACCGGCTCGCCGAACTACCAATTCATTTGCGGCGCCACCGTCAGCGATTCGGGCGGTGCAATACCGGCCGGAACGACCATTACGGGCGTCAGTTACAACGCCCTGACGTTGACCCTGTCGGCCAACGCGACGGCCACCATCAGCACGTCAGACACCCTGACGGCCACGCTGCCGGCCTTCCAGCAGATCACCGACCCGGCGTGGCTACCCGCCGATCGCGTCGCCTTCATCGAAGGCTGGCTGATCTTCAACAACACCCAGACGCGCACGTTCTTCACCACCGCGCCGGTGCCGTACACTGTCAGCTTCGCGGGCGCCTTCTACGCGCTCAAAGACAGCTCGACCGACAACCTCGTCACGCTGTACGAGAACAACCGCGAGCTGTGGCTGATCGGTGAGCGGACGAGCGAGGTGTGGTTTAACCAGGGCGGCGCCAACTTTGCGTTCAGCCGCCTACCCGGCGTCGGCCCGCAGATCGGCTGCTCGGCCAAGCACTCGATCACCCGCATGGGCCCGGCGTTGGTGTGGCTTGCCCGCAATGAGCAGGGCGAGAACATGGTGGTGGCGACCAACCAGTACACATGGGAGCGCATCAGCACTCACGCGATCGAACACGCCATCTCGGGCTACCCGTACGTGTCCGACGCGATCGGTTACGCGTACGAGGAGGAGGGGCATATGTTCTATGTCCTGACCTTCCCGACCGCTGACGTGACGTGGGTGTTCGACGCGACCACCAAAATGTGGCACCAGCGGGCGTCGTGGGATTCCACCGCCGGCGTCTACCACCGCCACCGCTCGAACTGCTATATGAACATGCAGGATCTGCGACTGGTCGGTGACTACCAGACCGGTCAAATCCACCAGATGTCGCGTCAGGTCTACACCGACGCGGGGAACATCCTCCGTTGCCAACGGCGCACCCCGCACGTCTGGTCGCGTGAAAACCGCCAGCGCGTGTTCATGGCGGCCATTCAGGTTGAATTCACCCCCGGCGTCGGTCTACAGACCGGGCAGGGCGCCAACCCGCAAGCCATGCTGCGGTGGTCGAACGACGGCGGCTTCAGTTGGGGCAACGAGCATTGGACGAGCATCGGTCTCGTCGGCCAGACCCGCAACCGTGCAACGTGGCGCCGACTGGGCCGCGCTCGCGACCGGGTGTTCGAACTCAACTTTACCGATCCCGTCCCTCGCGACATCGTGGGTGCCACGCTGTGGGCGCAGGGTGAGGCCAACGAAGGAGAAGCGGCTTGACCGTTGCGACCAATAACCTGCCGACGTTCGAGGTCTCGCTGACCGAGGGCAAGCAGACCAACAAGGTCTGGTATTTCTTCTTTAAGTCGTTGCTGAACGGCAACCCGCCGGCGAACGAATACGCGGTCACCCCGGTGCAGTCGCCGTACACCTTCGTGGCTTCGCAGCGCGGTTTTTTGATCGTGAACGGCGGGACGATCTCGCTTATCCAATTCAGCCGGAACGGGTCGACCAATTACACGACCGGGATGACGGCGGGCTGTTTCCCGGTCTCGGCCGGTGACTCGCTGATTATTCGCTACTCGTCGACTCCCCAACTTACTTTCGTACCTCAATGAGGCGCTAAATGGCTTCCGCAGTACCGTACAAATTCACCACGACGTCCAGCACGAACCTCCAGCCGGTACGCGCCGGACAGACGGCCAACGTGACTGGCATCTCGGTCGCTAACGTCGCCACGGCGATCTACATCAAGCTGTATTGGACGAACACCGGCGTGACCGTCGGCACGACCGTCCCGGCCATGACCATCGGCGTGGCGGCGAGCGCCAACGTGCTGCAAATGCTGCCGCCGGTGACGGGCAACGGCGAGCTGTGGGTGGCGGTCACCGGCGCTGCCGCTGACTCCGATTCGACCAGTGCCGCGGCCGGCGCGGTGGTGACGCTGCTTGTCGAATAACGCCCTGGCGGCAGTCCCCACGCGGGAGGGCATCGAGGCGTTACAAGCCACGATGTCCCAGATGCCGCAGGTGACGTTAGAGACGAAACACTATTTTGCCGACGGCATGTACTGCCGCGAGGTGTTTCGGCCGTCGGGCTGCACGATCGTCGGTAAGGTTCACAAGAAAGAACACCTATACATCGTCGCTTCGGGCGAGGTGACGATCGTCGGTGACGGCTATCGAGAAACCGTTGTCGGCCCCAAGGTGTTCGTGTCAAAGCCCGGCACAAAGCGGGCGGTTTATGCCCATACCGATGCGGTCTGCATGACCGTCCATCGCACAGACCAGACCGATCTCGATGAGATCGAAAAAGAAATCATTGAACCAGACGAGAAAGCGTTATTCGACGCGAGTAATCGACTGATTACAGACCGCTTGGAGCAAAAAGCATGACATGGTTTGCAACGGCCGTCATCGGTAGCGCCATTGTTGGGGGCATCGCCGCCAATTCAGCCGCGCAGACGCAAGCCGATGCGTCGACACAAGCAGCGCAGATCCAACAAAACATGTTCAATCAGACTCTCGCCAACGAGAGTCCGTATGTTCAAGCGGGTTACGGCGCTCAGAACTACCTGAACTTCCTGCTCGGCATCCCCGGCTATAATTCGCCGACGGGACAATCTACGGCCAGTACGCCCAACTACGGCGGCGGCGGTGGCCGCATGGGCGCAGGCGCCAATGGCATGGGCGGTGGTGGTGGTGGATTTGGCGACGCAAGCTATCTGCAAACCACGGGGCAGAATGGCGCCGGTGGCCCCGGCGCCAACGTCACTCCGCAGTTACAGGCCGGCCCGTCCAGCACGTCGAGCGAAACTCTGACCGGGATCTGGCCGTCCTATGTAACGGCAGGAGGGCCTAACACAAGTTCCTCCCAATCGGGCGCGCAATCGGCGCCTTCTGGCCCGGGTGGCTTTGGCTCGTTGCTGACCCCGTTCTCGATCGACCAGTTTCACAAGATGTCCCCGGCGTACCAGTTCCAGCTCCAGCAGGGACAGCAAGGCGTATTGAACGGCGACGCCGCCGGGTCAGGCGCCCTGTCGGGTGCTGCTCAGAAGGATCTGATGTCGTTTAACCAGAATGCGGCCAACACCGCGTTTAACAACGCCTTTAATCAGTACCAGACGCAGCAGGGCAACATTTACGGTCGACTGGCGGGCATCGCCAATCAGGGCCAAGCCGCGGCGTCCAACTCGGCGACGGGTGGCTCGAGCTACGCCAACTCGATTGGCGCCAATGTGGCCAATGCTGGCACTGCTTTGGCCGGTGGCATCGTGGGTACCGCCAACTCGTTGAGCAGCGCCGCCTCGTTGCCCTGGCTGATGAACAACGGCTACGCATCACCTGGCACACCACAAGCCCAGTCAATGGACTTCGGCATGGCGCCTACGAGCTAACAGAGGAAAGACATGGACGCCGTTGCGCTACAAATCAACCCGAACTCCGGGATCGATACCTATTCCAAGCTGCTCGGGCTTCAGCAGAGCCAGTTGCAGTTGCAAGGTGCACAGCAGAACCTGCAAACCAACCAGTACCTGCAAGCCCAAGCTCAGGCCAAGGCACAGCAAGATCAGCAAGCGGCGGCCGAAATGCGAGCCGGCGCGCAGCTTATGGCCGACCCTCTCGGCAATGGCTTGGTCGACAAGGACGGCAACCCGACCGTGGATGCCTACCAGAAGATCAAGCGCATCATGCCGATCACCGGCGACGCGCAATACGAAAAGATGATGTCGGCCGCCAAAGGGCGCGTCGAGTACGCCGATGCGTATTCCAACCTCACCCAGAAGCAGCGCGGCGACGTGAATTCGGCCTTGGCTGCCGTGGCCGCCGACCCGAACTCTAAAGCGTCCGATGTGCTTTCTCGGCTACAGTTGGTAAAGCAAGACTACGCCGGTACCGGCGCTGAAGCGTCGATTGATCGAATTATCAAGAACACATCCGACGGCATAGGTGCGATTCGTAAAGAAGTCGGCGACGGTCCCAACGGATCCATACACCCGAAGCTGCAACAATTTCTGCTCGGCCTGTCTCGCGGCAGCTTGGGCAATCAAGGCATTACCGGCAGCGGTGGCATCGCGGCGGGCAGCAACGTGGTGGTCGATCAGGGCGGCACCTTTCAACCCGGCGTGCAAAGCTCCCCGCTTTCTGGCGGCGGTCTTACGTTGGCCGGTCAGCCGATCGTCAAGACGTTGGCACCGAATCAAACGCCCGAATATGCCGGCCGCGTGGCACAGGCGTCCGCGTCTGCGACCGGCACCGCCAGCGGCGACATCGATCGCAAGAACCAGATCAGCGCCGCCGTTGCGCCGTCGAACAATGCCATCTCGACAATCGCTGAAATGCGGTCGCTCACCCGGCAGATCAGCCAGGGCAGCTTCAGTCAGCAGATTCTCAAGGCGTCGCAAGCCGCCGGCGATTCGTCGCCTGAGATCACCGCTCGGAATTTGCTCAAGAAGGACATGGCCAACCTCAAGACGTCGGTCGGCTCTGCGGCCACGACGGACGCTCAACGGTCGACGATCGACCAGAGCTTCCCCGACCTCGAAAACCCCGACGTGCCGACGGTTACCCGTGCGTTGGATCGTATCGAGGGGACGATGCGCCAGAACCTTGTGCGCTCTCGGTCGGCTCAGGACTACCTCAAGAAGCATCCGGACGCCGGTGGATTGCAGCAAGCGGACGATCGGCTCATGTCGAACTCCGACCCGTTGGTGCACACCTACAACGCATTGCCCACGGCTCAAGATCGTGCGGAGTTCCTCAAGCGTCATTTCAACACCGACGAAGAACGTCGAAATTTCGTCAACAGCAAGAAGGCTCACGACCATGTGGGTGGCTTGAATGACTGATAAGGCTGACTCTGACACCGATCTGGACTCGGCCGCGCTAAAGCTGGCCAGTACCGATAGCGCACCGAGTACGCCCAAGAAGTCGACCGCGGCGCCGTCTAACGATCTGGATGCCGCTGCACTTGCGTTGGCCAAGTCCTCAGATGGCGCTAACCAGAAGATGCACCGCAACATCGGTTGGGAGATGGAATCCG
>Ga0214207_1000050_pt1 | contig 35520 bp, 36 predicted proteins | sample TroBogEpilimnion_6_FD_153045 | JGI IMG/M metagenome (GOLD analysis project Ga0214207, IMG submission 153045) | Freshwater microbial communities from Trout Bog Lake, WI - 13JUL2009 epilimnion | ecosystem: Environmental > Aquatic > Freshwater > Lake > Epilimnion/Euphotic zone | place: Trout Bog... | reverse complement strand
GCTTCTTGCCAGCCAAGGCTCTGAAGGAAGTTATCTCAGGCGCACGCAAGCTTGAGGCCGCTCCAAAGCCACCAGTTAAGGCTGCGCCAGTAGTCAAGAAGGCAGCGGCAAAGAAGGCCGCTCCTAAGAAGGCTGCAAAGAAGTCAGCTCCAAAGAAGAAGGCCGCTCCTAAGAAGGCAGCAGCAAAGAAGACCGTTAAGAAGGTTGTTAAGAAGAAGAAGTAAGCAATTCTTTTTCTTGAAAGCGGGGGCCAGATATGGCCCCCGCTTTTCTTTTATCTGAAATAAGATTTAAGGGTGTCCAGCACCCCTGCATATGCACGCCCACCACAGGGGTATCCACTCGGCACCAATATTTACTTTCGTATCTGCAGCAAGATTGTCATCCCGATTCTCAAGGCTCTGACAAAGCGAGATTGGCGCGGTACCGAATATCTTCCTCAGTCCGGCGCGGTGATAGTCGCATGTAATCACATGTCATATGCCGACCCATTGGTGTGGGCACATTACTTATATGCCAACGGTCGCGCGCCTCGTTTTCTCGGCAAGGAATCCGTCTTTCGAGTTCCGATCATCGGAAAAATCATTTCTGGCGCAGGACAAATTCCGGTGCATCGGGAATCTGATCGTGCCACCGAAGCGGTAGATCACGCGCTCAATGCCTTATCGATGGGACACTGCCTTGGCATTTATCCCGAAGGCACGTTGACGAGAGATCCAGACTTGTGGCCGATGGTCGCCAAGACCGGGCTCGCGCGGTTGGCCTTGAAATCTCGAGTGCCAGTAATTCCCTTTGCTCAGTGGGGAGACCAGAACCTTTTGCCCAGATATGGAAAGCGGATTACCTTCTGGAAGCGCACAAAAGTCACCATCGTTGCTGGTCCGCCGGTGGACCTCTCGGAATGGTTTGAGAAGGCCGATAATCACGAGGCGCAAGTCGCCGCGACCGCCAAAGTGATGAGCGCAATAACCGCATTGCTGGCGGAAATTAGGGGAGAATCAGCGCCCGCTGTTATCTTCGACCCGCACAATTCAGATTTGCCGCGGGTGGGAAAATTTTCACCCGAGAAAGCCAACCGAGAGAAGCGAAAGTAATGGTGAGCATGAACAAAGTAACGGTCCTAGGCGCTGGTGCCTGGGGTACGACTATGGCTCAGGTTCTCTGCGACGCCGGCCACGAGGTTATGGTCTGGGGCCGCAATTCGGTAGTGGTCGATGAAATTAACTCGTCGCACCGAAATTCAAAATTCATTCCTGGCGTTTTATTGCCGGAGAATCTCAAGGCGACGACGGATATTGCGGAAGCCTTTGCATTTGGCAGCTCGATTGTTATCGCCATTCCCGCTCAATCGTTGCGCGAAAATCTCATGGCGTGGAAAGAGACCTTCCCGCGCAATTTGCCGGTGATCTCCTCGCTCAAAGGAATTGAAGCCGAGACCCATCTACGTATGACCGAAGTAGTCACCGAAGTCTTAGGAATTTCAGCGTCTCAGATGGGGCTGATCACCGGACCTAACCTGGCGGGTGAGTTATCGCTTCGTCAACCAGCGGGCGCGGTTGCGGCATCTCCATCGCCAGCAATTTCGCAATTGATGGTGGATTTATTCACCACGCCATATTTCCGCGTCTACCCATCGAACGACCTGGTTGGGTGCGAACTCGCGGGTTCTGCAAAGAGCGTTATCGGCATCGCGGTCGGTATGGCGATTGGACTCGAACTCGGTGAGAACACGCAAGCGATGATTATTACTCGCGGCCTTTCAGAGGTCGCGCGGTTCGGTAACGCCTATGGTGCAGAACCGCTGACATTTCTTGGTTTAGCGGGCATGGGCGATTTGGTCGCAAGTTGTGGATCCGCCTTGTCCCGTAACCGCACCTTCGGTGAAGTGCTCGGACGTTCTGGGTCGATGGATGTCGCGCGACGCGACGTGGCAAAGACCGTGGAAGGCGTTGCATCCTCGCGCGCGATTCTGGAGTTGGCTCACCGGGTCGGCGTTGAAGTACCCATCATTGAGACGGTTGCCGATGTTATTGCTGGCACGTGCACACCCGCAGATGCGATGGATCGATTGATGACGGTCAGCCTGCGCGCAGAAATGTTCTCGTGACCGAGCGACTTCGAGTTGGCATTGTTGCTGGCGGACCCAGCAGCGAACATGAAATTTCCTGCATATCTGCTGGAGGCATTCTCTCCGCGATTGATCGCTCTAAGTACGAACCAGTTCTTGTCGGCATCACAAAGACCGGCGTATGGGTATTGCCTGATCAGAACATGACGCTCTCGATTGTTGATGAGATTCTTCCGGTAATGGATGAGAGCTCGCCCCGCACCGCGGATTTGGGTGCCGATTTAGAGCTCGACATTCTCTTCCCTGCGCTACACGGCGCCTACGGCGAAGACGGAACTTTTCAGCGCTTCTGCGATTTGGCGGGAATCACGTATGTCGGCAGTGGTGCAAAAGCGAGCGAGTTGGCGATGGACAAATCCGAATCGAAGAAGGCGTTCGAGAAGGTCGGTCTGAAAGTTGCAGCGGGAATTGATGTTTTCGACGCGGAGAGCGTTGATACCAGCGCACTAGGCCTGCCGCTTTTTGTTAAGCCAGCGCGCGGTGGATCGTCGCGCGGCACAACCAAGGTAAAGAGCGTGGACGCTTTGATCCCAGCGATTAAAGAGGCCTTGGAGTTTGATTCCAAAGTCATGATTGAACGCGCGATTGTCGGCCGCGAGATTGAATGCGCGGTCCTAGAGCGCAATGGTGAATTGTTGGCTTCGCCGGTTGGTGAGATTCGCATTCTCGGCAATCACGAGTTTTATGATTTCGAGGCCAAGTATTTGGATGACTCCACCGAGCTCGTTACGCCGGTTGAGCTACCTGCTGGAGTTGAAGCCGAGATTCAGAATCAGGCGAAGCGCGCTTTTGAGGCTATTGGGTGTTCGGGATTAGCGAGAGTGGATTTCTTCTATACCCAATCGGGCGAGATTGTGATTAACGAGATTAATACGATGCCAGGTTTCACATCGACCTCGGTCTATCCCAAATTGATGTCCGCCGCCGGTATTGGTTATACAGAGTTAATCAGCGCGCTGATTGAAAGCGCGCTGATTAAATAACAGGTCTGACTTAGTAGGTTGTTACTGGGCAGGTCAAAGTACGGGTGATGCCCGGAACTGCTTGAACTTTCGCCAAGATTGCACGGCCTAGTTCTTCCATGCTGGGTGCCTCAGCGCGCATGATGACGTCGTATGGACCGGTCACGCCTTCTGCCAAGGTGACGCCTGCAATAGCGGAAACTGATTGTGCAACGCTTGATGCCTTGCCGACTTCGGTCTGGATCAGAATGTAAACCTGAACTGACATGGTGGCTCCTTTGGATTTGCTTGAGCACGCTGCGCTGCGTTGCTTAAATTCGGTAGCGCTAGATTACCCCGAATAGAGTGGGTCAGGAAGACCAGATTTTTCCAAGTGGATAGAGGGGGCGATATGGCAACCGAGGCTGAACTCATCGCCACGCTCTCACGCGTCTTTGGTGATACGCCGATACGAGCTGACCTGTTGGTAGGGATTGGCGACGATGCGGCGGTCATGAAGGAGTCAGGTCGCGCTCTTGTTGCCTGCGCCGATATGGCGGTAGAAGGCGTGCACTTTCGCCGTGATTGGTCGAGCCTTGCTCAGATCGGCGGCAAGTTAGCGGTTGCAAACTTCGCGGACGTTTTCGCCATGGGCGCTGCGCCGAAGTACTTGCTGGTGACCGCGGGATTGACACCCGATATCGGAATTAAAGAAATTGAAGAGTTGGCGATCGGTATCAAGCAACAAGCAGATTCGGTCGGTGCGATTGTCGTCGGGGGAGATTTGTCATCGTCGCCGGTGTTGACGATTTCAATGACCGCGTTGGGAGAGATGCCCTCTGGACGATCGGCCATCACTCGCTCGGGAGCTCACATAGGCGACCGCGTAATCGTTTCTGGCATTCCTGGCTATAGCGCCGCCGGTCTTGCCGCGTTACGCGCTGGACGAGCGGATGAATTCGCGTCCGTCGTTGAGTTACATCGATTGCCAAAACTGGATAGGAATTTAGCAGAGGCATTTGCGGTCGCTGGAGTTACCAGCATGTGCGACGTCAGCGATGGATTGTTATCGGAGCTTGGTCATATCGCTCGCGCATCTGGCGTCGGCATTCAAATCACAAGCGCGTCACTGACGTCGCCGGTGTTGGAAGAAGTTGCGGCCAGGCTAGGCGAAGATGCTTGGGAGTGGATTCTGGCCGGGGGAGAAGACCACCTCTTAATAGCGACAACTTCTGGCGTGATTCCTGAGGGCGCGATTGAAATTGGAACCGTTATTGATGGTAACTCAATTCGAGTCATTGATCGCGATGTGCCCTCGAGTTCAGGCTTCCGCCACTTCGGATAATATCCACAGCGTGTAATCGGCTTTTCTCTCTAGTATCCATAGATGAAGCTAATGCGAAACAAGCCGCGGCGAAGAAGGATTCACCCTGTTCACAAGTGGTTACGCTCTCTACGCTTTTGGAAAATCACAACTCCTACTCAAGCGCAGCGGGTTGCAGGAAAATACCCTGGACTCTCAAAAGGTCGAGATATTCGACAGGAGTATCCGAATTGGAACCCATCCTCTTAGATTCGAATGTTGTGATTGCTTACCTTGACGCCGAACACATTTTTCATGACTTAGTTCGGAAGCTAGTTGACTTCAAAGCGCACACTTTCGCAATTTCAGTCTTTTCCATGATTGAATGCTTAGTTCGAAAATTTAGCGAAGGCTTTGAATTTGCAATCCAGTTCGAGTTGGACCTGCAGACCCTTATTAAGGACCGCCTTCCCTTGAACTCCGATGTTGCATTCCGAGCGGCCGAAATACTGGGCGCTTCGGATGCACACATAGGCGACGCCATTATTTTGGCAACCTCTGAGTACTACGAAATGTCCTTATGGACTTTAGATCGCCGTTTTGCCCGTAGAAGTGCAAGGGTGCGCGATCTACTGAAAGATTGAGATTAAGCGGCGCGGGCGTTATCTAGTGCCGCTGCGGGGCAAGACAGTAAAGCTCGAAGTAGGCGTTGTCAGGTTCGTATAACCAGGATCAGTCGATGTGAAAGTCGCATAGACCCGATGATTGCCCACCACTGGCGGTTTCCATGAGCATGTTGCTGTGTAGCTTGGTGAAGAACCTGAGGTCGCAACGTTAAGGCAAGCGGGGATTCGCTTCCCGTCCATATAAAAGCGGAAAATGCCTGACGCGCCAGATGTGACCGAAAGGCCCGTGTTGGTTCCTTTGTAGGCCGCGCCCGTGACTGTTGGGCTACCAACGCTCGGTGGAATGGGAACGCCGGAGACTGCGTCATATGTAGCTCCACCGCGGAGTTCGTCGATGGTGCCGTCAGACTCAACTTGAACGGCGAGGTAGCTATACGTTCCCGTCAATGCGGTTGAATACGAGACATCCCATGAAATCGCGGAATCAGTAGCGGGCACAGTATCCGTGTCGGCGAAGAATTTAAGTGATATTGAATCGCTGCCTGTAGCTACTGTAGAAATTTTGGCGACCACAAACCACGATTTTCCGTTGACAGTGGTTCCGCTATCGACTGGACCAGTTGCCGAGTAAGTGTTGTTGTTGTTCCAGGCGGCTTTGTTGGCCGCGATTACTTGAATAGTAGGCGCCCCGGAATAAGTCCGTCCCATCAAAATCGAATTCTTGGATGCATCCGCGGTGCTTGAGGGCAGTCCGTTCAGGAGACCAATCATCGCCGAACCCGAATTGCCGCCGATGTTTGGCACGTAATCTAGGAAGCTGAAATAGAAGGTTCCGTTTGAATCGAAATTGATCCCAGATGTCATCTGTCGTTGCGCGTAGTACAGGCTATAGATTTCTGGAGCGGTACCGGCCGCCGTGTTCGATGAAGGCACCTTCCATCGGGTATTTGCTGGAAATGCTAGGTTGGTATTAAACCGATTTTTATACAACGGCGAGATAGCTGTTGATGAATCCGGCGCCTTGAAGGCGTTTACTACGGTCCAGTTGCCGCTGAGTCCAACGCTATCTGGACTGGCGGTTCCGCTTACCGTGGTGCTATCGGTACCAGTGAATGATTCATATACCGTTGGATTTGATGCTTGTGCGCTTGGAGTATTGAAAGGCGAGAAACAGGCCAGCAATAAGAAAAAGGCCAACCCTTTACAGGTCAGCCTTTTCATAATTCTTTAGGTAGCGCTAGGAACTAGCGAACGACCTTGCCAGCCTTGAGGCAGCCGGAGCAGACGTTCTGACGCTTAGTTGCACCAGCAACTTGGGTCTTTACGCTCTGGATATTTGGATTCCAGCGGCGGCGGGTCTTGCGCATCGAGTGGGAGACGCGGTTGCCGAAGCTTGGTCCTTTGCCGCAAACGTCGCAGGTAGAGGCCATGGTGAACTCCCTTAAATCTCGAATGGTGAGCCCCCGAATTCGGGGTTCGCTAAGGGGTGAAGATTACCCCGACCACGCGGGAAATGGCTAATTCGCCCATATCCCCACAAGAGCACGAACCCCGCGCGAAGATATCGCCATGGCAACGTTGGAGACCCCGCTCAAGGCGGTCGTCGGGGATCGGACCGCTACGGCGCTCGCGAAATCCTTTGGGCTCCACACCGTCGATGACTTACTGCATCACTATCCCCGGCGCTACGTCGCCCGCGGCGAGCTCTCGGATATCTCGGAGCTTCAGGAGGGCGAGGAAGCAACCGTCTTGGCCGAAATTGCCTCGGTCAATCTCCGTCACGCCGCGGGCCGCAAAATATTGGAAGTCATCGTCACCGATGGCAGCGCCAAGATGTCTCTCACTTTTTTTAACCAAGCGTGGCGCGAAAAAGAATTGAAAGTCGGACGCACCGGAATGTTCGCAGGCAAGGTCGGATCTTTTAACGGCAAGCGCCAGCTCTCGCATCCAGATTATGAATTAATCCCGGATGGTGACGATATCGATACTGCGGTCTCCGGCTTTGCCGGTAAGTACTTGCCCGTGTATCCGGCCGCGGCAAAGTTCCCGTCGTGGAAAGTGGAGCAGTGCGTGAAAGTCGTTCTGGATTCGCTGGATCCGGTGCCGGATTATTTGCCCGAACACATCGCGACCTCTTTTAATTTTCCAACGCTGGATCAGGCTTATCGCCACATACACCAGCCAGAGAATATGGAGTCCGAGGAGCGCGCTCGTCAGCGCCTGACCTTTGACGAAGCGCTCTTATTGCAATTGGTGCTTGCACAACGGAAAGCTGAGGTCTCCGCACAACGCGCGACGCCACGACCAATCTTGATTGACGGCGTGGTGGCCGAATTTGAAAAGCGTTTGCCCTTTGCTTATACCGATGGCCAGAAAGAAGTTATCGCCGAGATCCAAGCAGATATGCAGAAGCCACATCCGATGCATCGCTTACTTCAAGGCGAAGTTGGTTCCGGAAAGACGGTCGTCGCACTTCGCGCGATGTTGTCAGTGATTGACTCTGGTGGCCAATCTGCACTGCTCGCACCCACCGAAGTCTTGGCGCAACAACATTTCGCGACCATCACTCGTTTGCTCGGAGACCTCGCAGAGGCGGGGACGCTGACCGGGGGATTGGTCGGCACACAAGTCGCGCTCTTAACCGGATCCATGTCGGCCGCGGCAAAAAAGGCAGCGCTATCGCGTATCGCGTCGGGCGAAGCTGGCATAGTCATCGGCACACACGCCTTGCTTTCGAGCGGCGTGGAGTTCAGGGACCTTGGTTTGGTCGTCGTCGATGAACAGCATCGATTTGGAGTGGAACAACGCGATGCGCTTCGCTTGAAGGCCCAACTACCACCGCATTTGTTGGTCATGACCGCAACGCCTATCCCGCGAACCGTGGCAATGACCATCTTCGGTGACTTGGATGTCAGCACACTTCGCCAACTTCCGGGCGGCCGTTCGCCCATCACAACGCATGTTGTGGCAACTCTGGAGAAGCCGCATTACGTGGATCGCGCGTGGGAACGCATCAAGGAAGAAGTAGCTAAGGGTCACCAGGCATATATCGTCGCGCCCCGAATCACTCCTAACTCGAAAGACGAGAAGTCGGTTATCACCGACGCCGATCGCGCGATGGCCCGCTTGCTCGGCGAACCCTTCGATGACGAAGAAGTCTCAGAACAAGGTCAGATGACGAGCGTCGAAGAACTTGCACCACAACTGGCGACCGGTCCTTTAAAGGGTTTAAAGATTGCGCCGTTACACGGACGTCAACCGGCGGAGCTAAAAGAAGCGACCATGAAAGCATTTGCGGCACACGAGATTGATGTTTTGGTATCGACCACGGTCATCGAAGTCGGCGTGGATGTTCCCAACGCTTCGATGATGGTGATCATGGACGCGGATCGATTCGGCGTCTCGCAATTACATCAACTTCGAGGACGTGTAGGTCGTGGTTCTGTCCCAGGTCTTTGTTTGCTCGTCACCGGCGTCGCGGCGGAAACACCCGCGATGGAGCGACTCGCAGCAGTGGCGAGCACCTTGGATGGCTTTGAATTGTCGCGGGTCGACTTAGAGCAACGCCGCGAAGGTGATGTCCTGGGTCGCTCGCAATCCGGTTCGCATTCTGCACTTCGATTGTTGCGCGTACTGCGCGACGAAGACGTTATCGCCCAAGCACGCGAAGTAGCCACGTCAATGATTAGCGCTGACGCTGCTCTGCAAGGATTCCCTGAATTAGCGAAGGAAGTCGCGCAGATTCGAAGCGCTGACGCTTCAACTTTCATCGACAAGGGTTGAGAAGTTAGGCTTCGCTAATGCGCATCATCGCCGGTGCGGCAAAGGGGAAAACCTTATTGTCGCCGCCCGAGACCACGAGGCCTACCTCGGATCGTGCTCGAGAAGGCCTGTTCTCCTCGTTAGAATCAGAGTTCGGCACCATCGATGGACTTAATTTCCTTGATCTTTTTTCTGGTTCGGGCGCAGTAGGAGCAGAAGCGCTTTCGCGCGGCGCGGCCGAGGTGTATTCAGTGGAGCAACACGAATTCACCGCGGATTTGGCGCGCAAGAATTTTCAATCCATCAAAAATGTAGCTGGCTCGTTTCAGGTCATCGCCACTTCCGCGCATCGCTTCTTGAGCACCGCGGCCAATATTGACTTCGATATTATTTTTATGGATCCGCCGTACAACCTCGATAACCAAGAGATTGAGGAAATGTTACAGATCATCAATGAGCGCGGACTCTTGCGCGCGCATGGATTGATTGCGGTGGAGCGCGAAACTAAGAACAAGCCATTCACCTGGCCCGCGCCCTTCGAACTCGAGAAGATACGCTCATACGGGCAGGGAAGTATCTTCTACGGCGGCCGACCTGCTAGCGTTTTGCCGTGAAGCGCGTTGTTTGCCCAGGGTCTTTCGATCCCATTACCTTCGGACACCTCGACATCATCGAGCGCGCCAGCCACCTCTTTGACGAAGTAGTTATCGCCGTTCTGGTCAACCACACCAAGCAGACCTTGTTTACCGTCGACGAGCGAATCGACATGATCAAGGAAGTCACCTCGAAATATCCCAACGTCAAGGTGGATTCGTGGTCTGGATTATTGGTGGACTATTGCAAGGCGAACAACATCGGGGCGATCATCAAGGGCCTTCGCGCTGTCACCGACTTTGATTACGAGCTGCAGATGTCGCAAATCAACTTTCAGCTTCAAAATATCGAAACCCTCTTTATGTCTACCGCGCCATCGCACTCCTTCATCTCCTCGTCCCTCGTCAAAGAGGTAGCGAGCTATGACGGAGACGTCAGCAGCTACTTACCCGCCCCGACTCTTACCCGACTCAAGGCCCGCTTGGCCGAGAAGAATAAGTAACCAGGAGGATCTCCATGGACGTTATCGAACACGTACAAGCCGCCATCACGATGGTGAAGGAGGCGCGCAGCGTTCCGCTTTCTGCCAGCTGTGTGGTGCACCGTGGCGAAATGATTGAAGCCTTGGATCAGGTCAAGGTTGCCTTTCCGGCAGACCTTGATCGCGCGCAAGAGATTCTTCGTCAACAAGATCAGATTTTGGACGAGGCGCGCGCGGCCGCGGATCAACTCATCGCCTTGGCTCGAGAGGAAGCGTCAACCTTGATTTCGCAGACCGAGATTGTTGCTAGTGCTCGCAAGGAAGCGCAGCGCATTTTGGATGAGGTCGAAGAAGAGGCGCGTCAACAACGGGCCGAGATTGATTCCTATATCGATTCCCGTCTCGCCACCCTCGAAGTTGTCCTCAACAAGACGCTCGATGTGGTTCAACGCGGCCGCGACAAATTAGGCGGCGTGGAGACCAAGCACGCGCTCTCCGAGCTCTCCGATAATTAATATGCCTAAAAGCCCCTTCATTTACAACACGCACGATGTGCCGCGTCGCCCGGGCGAAATGCGCGAGGTGCGCTTGGTTATCGACTTACACGAACCGCTGGGCTTTGACGTCATGGCGATTGCTCAGGACGAGCCGATTGATATCGAGATGAAATTGGAGTCGGTGGCCGAGGGCGTTCTCGTCACCGCTAACGTCATTTCCGAAGCGGTAGGCGAGTGTGGCCGCTGTTTGGACGAAGTCATCTTTGATATCGATGAAAACTTCGTTGAACTCTTTGAATACGCCGAAGATCCTCGGCAGGCTCGCAAGAAGGATAAGAAGAAATCACAACGAGCCAAGGATGCCGAAGAGGCGGAGAAGCTCGACGACGAAGATGAGCTTCGTCAGATGGACGGCGATGAGATTGACCTCGAAGGCCCGATTCGCGACGCCATCATTTTGAACCTGCCCATCAACCCACTCTGCTCGCCGGACTGCTTGGGCCTCTGCCCAGACTGCGGCGAGAAGTGGGAGAACCTGCCCGAGGACCACGCGCACGAGGTCATCGACGCCCGCTGGGCTGGTTTGGCTGGACTCAAGCTTCCCGACCAACCGGAGTAGGGCTTACGAAGCTCGCAATGTGCTCTCAATAAGCTCTAGGAAACCCGTTTTTACATCCCTCGCTGGATGAGGGATACTTCTCCTCTGCCCGAGAGGGCTTTTTAAAGGCACAGCTGAATGCTGTAAGAGAAGAATGAGGAAGTCCCATGCCAGTCCCAAAGCGAAAGATGTCCCGATCACGTACACGTCATCGTCGCAGCTCATGGAAGACAACTCCTGCAGCCGTAGCAACATGCCCACAGTGCCAGCAGCCAAAGCTTCAACACATCGCTTGCCCAACCTGCGGTAGCTATAACCGTCGTCAGGTTCTCGAGGTCTGATTTGTACTCTCGCCTAACCGAGGCGCTCGGAATTTCGGTTACGGACGAGCTGCTTGAACTCGCTTTAACTCACCGCTCCTTCGCGTACGAAGCCGGTGGATTACCTACAAACGAACGACTCGAATTTTTGGGCGATAGCGTTTTGGGTCTGGTCGTAACGCAAGAGCTCTACCAAACCTTTCCGGACTTAGATGAAAGCCGGCTCTCGCCGCTGAGATCTGGCGTGGTGAATATGCGGGCGCTCGCCAGCATCGCACGCGATCTCAAACTCGGCGAGTATCTGCGCATCGGTAAGGGCGAAGAAGCGACCGGCGGCCGCGACAAGAACTCGCTGCTCGGTGATTCACTAGAAGCAATTGTCGGCGCCATTTACCTGGAACATGGATTTCTCGAAACGCAGCGGATTATTTTGAAATGGTTCCAGCCCGCAATCGCATCGGCAAATGAACAAGGACTTGGCCTCGATGGAAAGACTGCTTTGCAAGAGTTAGCCGCCGCGCGCAATCTCTCCGCACCTGAATACGAAATTTCTGAATCGGGTCCAGACCACGATAAAACATTTGTCGCGCGCGCCATTGTTGGTGGAACGAAATATGCCGAAGGCACGGGTAAGAGCAAGCGCGAAGCAGAACAAGTCGCGGCCCGGATTGCTTTCGAAGCACTCTCAACTTCTGGTTGAGGGTAGGCACAGCCTTTTACACTCATATCTGAACAAGCGAGCGAACGATTTCCGATAGGTTCTCCTCGTGTATTTGAAGAGTATGACGCTCAAGGGCTTCAAATCCTTCGCCTCCACCACTTCGCTTAATTTCGAACCCGGAATTACCTGCGTGGTTGGACCGAACGGATCTGGCAAGTCCAACGTCGTCGACGCCCTTTCCTGGGTTATGGGAGAGCAGGGCGCGAAATCTCTTCGTGGCGGCAAGATGGAAGACGTCATCTTCGCTGGCACATCGGGCCGCGCACCATTGGGTCGCGCCGAAGTTTCAGTGACCATCGATAACACATCAGGTGTATTGCCGATCGACTTCACCGAAGTCACGATCTCGCGCGTTCTCTTTCGTAATGGTCAATCCGAGTATCAGCTAAACGGCGAAACGACTCGACTCCTCGACATTCAAGAATTGCTCAGCGATAGCGGAATCGGTCGCGAAATGCACGTCATCGTTGGCCAGGGCCAGCTTGATGCGATTCTGCTCGCCAATCCAGAAGAGCGCCGCGCATTCATCGAAGAAGCCGCCGGAGTTTTGAAGCATCGCAAGCGCAAAGAGAAGGCGCTTCGCAAACTCGATTCCATGCAGGCCAACCTCGCGCGTATCCAAGATTTAACGGTGGAGCTTCGTCGCCAACTCAAGCCGCTCGGTAAACAAGCTGAAGTTGCTCGTAAGGCTTCGATTATTCAATCCGATGTTCGTGACGCCAGACTGCGTCTGCTCGCCGACGATTTAATAGGTATGCGTTCGACTTTGGATGCCGAAGTCGCAGACGAAACAACGCTTCGTTCGCGCCGTGACGAAGTGGAACTCGCGCTGGCCGAGTCACGTGCCCGTGAAGAACAACTCGATCGAATTTCTGCAGAAGAAAGCCCGCTATTGGTCGCGGCGCAAGAAAATTATTACAAGCTGACGGCACAACGCGAAAAGTTCCGCGGCGTTCAGAGCCTTTCGGCTGAGCGCGCCCGTTTCCTCTCTGAGGAGGCGGAAGAAGCTCGTACCGCTGGACGTGATCCGGAAGCGATGGAGGGGGAGGCTCGACTCCTTCGCAATGAAGAGTCCAGTCTTCGTGGTGAAGTTACGAACGCGAGTGTTGCACTCACCGAACTGACTGAATCCCTGCGCGCCCTTGAATCAGCGCTGGCCTTGGAAGAGAACCGCGTTTCTGCTTCGCTTCGAGCTATCGCCGATCAGCGCGAAGGAACGGCTCGCCAAGAGGGCCACATCAACGGATTGCGCTCTCGTATCGACGCAACAAATGCTGAAATCGCCCGCATTACTAAATCACGCGATGAAGCCGCCGCTCGATTGCAGTCATCGCACGAAGAATTTGCACTCCTCGAAACTCAAATTGCTAGCCTGGATGCAAGCGAACCAACACTTGATTCAGATTTTGAAACCGCGAAAAAAGTGCTTGCCGATTCCGAAGCGACGCTTGCTACTTTGCAGGTACAGGAATCGGAAGCTGACAAGAAGCGCTCTGGTTTGGAATCTCGACTCGCTGCATTGCGCGAAAGCCTGATTCACCGCGATGGATCCGAAGCGATTCTCTCGGGTCGCTCCAGCGCTCGAGTACGCGGTCGTCTTGCTTCGCTTATCAATGTGAACGACGGTTGGGAGAAGGCAGTTGCGGCCGCGCTTGGACCGCTGGCGGAATCGATTGTTGTCGCCGACGTGTCGTCAGCCGTATCTGCGCTAACCATGTTGAAGCGTGAAAGCGCGGGCCAATCAGAGCTGCTCGTCATCGACGGAGCCGACTCATTCGTTCGCAGCAACCGCAACATTCCATCCGGTTTTGCCGGACTGGATTCGCACGTCTCCTCATCGGAGATCGGTGATGTCATCGGCAAGCTCTTAAGCGGATTCGTAGCCGTTCGTGATTTGGCGGAGGCAGAGCGCGCGCTCAACGCTGATTCCTCGATCATCGCCGTGACCCAAGACGGCGACGTCGTCAGCCGCACGCGCGTGCGTGGTGGATCGGATGCCAATAATTCTGCGATTGAAATCTCGGCCCTGATTGAAAAGTCGGAGAACGAGCTCCGCGATTTGGTTGCCGCCTCAGAACGTCTCAAGTTTGAACTCGTGCGCGCGACCGAGGAAGTTGCTGCGAAGAAGCAGGCCTTTGATGTAGCGCTCTCCAAGCTCAATGACTCCGACGCGAAGATGTCTGGTCTGGCTGAGCAAATGGCGGTCGCTGGTCAGAATGTGAAATCTGCTCAAGCGGAAGTAGAGCGCCTCACCGCGTCGCTTGCAGAAGCGACTGAACAGCGCGCCTCGGACGAGCGCGATTTGGCCGCTGCGATTGCCCAATTCGAATCGCAACAAGAGCCATCCGAACCCGATCTCACTCATCTTGAGGACCTACGCTCTCAAGTATCGGCTGCGCGCTCGAGCGAAGTAGAAGCTCGCCTTGCGCTTCGCACCGCCGAAGAACGAGTCGCAGCTGTTGCCCAGCGCGCATTGACCTTGGAGCAGTCCGCAACGGCAGAACGCGATTCAGCCTCACGCGCGATTGCCCGCCGCGAACAACGCGGAATAGCAGCGGTTACGGCGCAAGCTGTGGCAGATGCGGCCTACGAAGCCCTCATTCAAATCGAAGTTTCCATCAGCAAAGCCGCCGCCGAACGCGAACGACTGGAAGTAGCCCGCAGCGATCGCGAAGGCGAAATCCTTGCGGTGCGCGGTCGTGGTCGCGAATTGGCGATCGAACTCGATCAACTGACCTCTAGCGTTCATCGCGATGAAATCGCTCGCGCAGAACAACGAATGCGCATCGAGCAACTCGAACAACGCGCCGTCGAAGAGCTGGGCGTCGACGTGGCCACATTGATCAACGAGTACGGCCCCACGAACGATGTGCCTACATTTGTCGAAGACGAAGAGGGCAATTTTGTTCCGGGCGAACTCATTCCATATCGCCGCGACCAACAAGAAAAGCGATTGATCCAAGCGGAGCGCTCACTCAACATGCTCGGCAAGATCAACCCGCTCGCGCTCGAGGAGTACACCTCGCTCGAGGAACGCCTCCGTTATTTGGCCGAACAGCTCGAAGATTTAAAGAAGACCAAGCGCGACCTGCTTGATATCGTGAAAGAAGTGGACGACAAGGTTCAGCAAATTTTCCACGAGGCATATACAGATACCGCGCGCGAATTTGAGGCAATCTTTAGTCGTCTCTTCCCGGGCGGAGATGGCCGTCTGATTTTGACCAACCCGGAGGACATGATGAACGCGGGCGTAGATGTTGAAGCGCGCCCACCCGGAAAGCGCGTTAAGCGATTGTCGCTGCTCTCTGGTGGTGAGCGATCCCTGGTTGCGGTTGCGCTTCTGGTTGCAATTTTCAAGGCTCGCCCAAGTCCGTTCTATGTCATGGACGAAGTTGAAGCCGCGCTGGATGACACCAACCTTGGTCGTTTGCTCGGCGTATTCGAAGAGCTACGCGAAAAGTCACAGCTCATCGTCATTACCCACCAAAAGCGCACGATGGAAATTGCTGACGCCTTGTATGGCGTGACAATGCGTGGCGATGGCGTTTCAGAAGTGATCTCGCAACGCCTGCGCGAATCCGAAGTCAACGCATAACCCGTAGCGGTAATCGTGGCGCTCTTTAGCAAACTCGTAGCAAAAATCAAGAACCCGTTTGGGGGCGCGATTTCTGCAGCTGACTGGGCTGACATTGAACAGTCATTGTTGGAATCAGACCTAGGTGCGGCGAATACCGCGGAGATTTTGGAGATCGCCCGCAAGTCCAAGGGTGACGAGATTGAAGCGACCGTGACGTCGGCGCTGACGCATTGGCTGAGTTCCGCGAATCGCGAACTCGCGACCTATATCGACCGTCCCATCACGATTCTTGTCGTTGGCGTAAACGGGACAGGCAAAACCACGTCGACCGCCAAACTCGCGGCCCTCTTGCAGAACCAAGGTCAAAGCGTCGTGTTGGCGGCCGCTGACACATTTCGAGCAGCAGCAGTCGAACAGCTTCAGACGTGGGGGCAACGATTAAATATTCCAGTCGTTTCGGGTAAAGCAAACGGCGATCCTGCCGCGGTGGCCTTTGACGCCGCGAAGAGCGCACAAGCAAACGGTGCTCACTACTTGCTGGTCGATACCGCCGGACGACTTCACACTAAATCGGGCTTGATGGACGAGTTGGGCAAAGTTCGACGGGTGCTCGAGAAGGCAAACCCGGTTGATGAAGTGTTGCTGGTCGTCGACGCGACGACCGGTCAGAATGGCATCAATCAAGCGAAGGAATTTATTTCCAGCGCCGCGGTCACCGGCCTGATTCTGACCAAAATGGATGGCTCGGCGAAAGGCGGTATCGCGCTGGCGATTGAGCGTGCAACCGGGGTTCCCGTGAAGTTTGTCGGCACAGGGGAGCAGGTCGGCGATCTGGCTCCGTTTGATTCGGCTAGGTATCTGGCGGGTCTTTTTTAACACACTCGTAACACGGGAATGCGCTTTGCCGTAACCCAAACCAGCCAATCTATGGCTCTCTCAACGGCGAGATCTGCTCCTTCACTGCCTCTAGGCAACCTCTTGGAAAATTTGGAGAAACTCATGAATTTCAATGCAGGAGATACCGCATGGATTTTGGTGGCATCAGCGCTCGTCTTGTTGATGACCCCAGGTCTGGCATTCTTTTACGGCGGAATGGTTCGCGGTAAAAACGTTCTTGGAATGTTGGCGCAAAATTACGTGACCATGGGCGTTGTAAGTGTGCTCTGGGTTCTCGGCGTCTACAGCTTGGCTTTCAACGGCAAGGGTAAGTACATCGGAAACCTGCACCAATTTGGCCTTAACCACATTTGGCAACAGGCAACTGGCTTCGAAACACTGACCATCCCGCCGCTTGTGTTCTGCGCATTCCAATTGATGTTTGCGATTATTACACCTGCGCTTATTACTGGTGGAACAGCTGATCGCCTCAAGTTCGGATCGTGGACTTTGTTCTCCGCTCTCTGGTTGGTCATCGTTTATGCACCAGTCGCTCACTGGGTCTTCTCGCCTTCGGGCTGGTTGTTCAAGCTGGGCGCAGAAGATTTCGCCGGCGGAACGGTTGTTCACGCCAACGCAGGTGCTGCAGCGCTAGCCGTTATCTTCGTGATTGGAAAGCGCCGCGGTTGGCCAAAGGAGCGCATGCGTCCGCACAACGTTCCGTTCGTACTTCTCGGAGCGGGGCTGCTCTGGTTCGGATGGTTTGGATTTAACGCGGGATCAGCGCTTGCTGCTAACACACTCTCGGCCTACGCCTTTGTTAACACCAACACCGCGACCGGTGCTGCATTGCTCGGTTGGATGATTGTCGAGCGCTTGCGCGATGGTCATGCAACAACGCTCGGTGCTGCCTCCGGCGCCGTAGCGGGACTCGTTGCAATCACACCTGCCTGCGGATTCGTTAGCCCTATGGGATCGGTTGTCATTGGTTTTGCGGCCGGCATCATTTGTGCACTCGCTGTTGGCTTGAAGAACATCTTCAAGTTTGATGATGCGCTCGATGTCGTTGGAGTTCACTTGGTCGGCGGAATCCTGGGCGCGTTGCTCATTGGATTCTTCGGAACCAAGATGGTCAACGGCGCGAATGGCGTCTTCTATAAGGGTGGTTGGACCTTGATGGGACATCAGGCGGTCGCGGTTGTAGCAGTCGTTGCATACTCCTTCATCGTCACATATATCCTCGCGCAAATTTTGGATAAGACCATCGGACTTCGCGTCTCGGTCGAGGCTGAGGTCGCAGGTTTGGATCTCTCACAGCACGCGGAAACCGCGTACGAGACCGGCTCCTATAGTGACGGAAACCGTTTCTCGTCATCGATCAATAACTAACTCGACTAGTTTGGAAAGGAATAACTGAGATGAAACTCATTACAGCAATCATTAAGCCGTTCAAACTAGATGATGTGAAGACTGCCTTGCAGGCCTTCGGCATCACGGGCATGACCGTCTCGGAGGCGAGCGGATTTGGTCGCCAACGTGGCCACACCGAGGTCTATCGCGGTGCGGAATACACCGTCGATCTCGTGCCAAAGGTGCGCCTCGAAGTTTTGGTCGACAGCGCCGAAGCAGAAAAGGTCATCGACGTAATCGTGAAGGCTGCATCAACCGGATCCATCGGTGATGGAAAAGTCTGGTCAACGCCGGTCGACAATGTCGTGCGGGTTCGCACGGGAGAGCGTGGGCCGGACGCAATCTAGTCCTGCGCGCTTCGCATAAAAGTAAGCTAGCTCTATGAGTACCCGAGAGCGTCGCGAACGGTCTAATCAAGCCGATCGCGACCTCTCGGGTATTTTTCATTCCGCGATTATTGATTTTGCGAATCAGCACAAAGAATTAGATCCGAGAAGTATCGCGTTAAGCGCCGTGGGCGGTTATGGCCGGGGCGAACTTTCACCTGGTTCTGACTTGGACTTACTTATCTTGCACGATGGATCGATCGATGCGCCGACTTTGACCGATTTCGTTAACGCGATTTTGTATCCGCTTTGGAATTCCAATCGAGCCGTCGACCACTCGGTCCGCACGCGCTCCGAAACTCGAACAACTGCGGCTGAGGACCTTCGAGTTGCGCAGGGATTGCTCGACATTCGATTTATAGTGGGCAACGAAGAACTTGTCTCCGCCGTAGCAAGCGATGCCACGAACGATTGGCGTAAGAATTTTTCGAGAATTAAATCTGCGCTTCGCGCGTCAATCATCGAGCGAGCAGAACGTTCGGGCGAACTCGCTTTTTTGCTCGAGCCGGATTTGAAGGAATCGCGCGGTGGATTGCGTGATATCAACGCACTCCGTGCCATTGCGCGCACCGACAACGTGCCGGTCTCGATGGAACGACTGGCTTCGGCCGAAGCGTTATTGCTTTCGGTACGCGACACCTTGCACACCGTTACCGGTCGCTCGCGCGACCAACTCCTTTTAACAGAGCAAGACAAGGTAGCGGAGGAGCTCTCCTTCGCGGATGCCGATGTTTTGATGTACGAAGTCGCGAAGGCTGCCCGTTCGGTCGACTATGTCATGGAGCTGACCTGGCACCGATTGGATCATGCCCCTAAGAAGTCCCTCTTCGGCAAGGTGCAATCGCAACCCATCGGTCGAGGTATTTCGGTCGTCGCAGATGAAGTTACGGTCGACGCGGGTGGTGATCTCGGTGACCCAACGCTAGGACTTCGAGCAGCCGCGCTCGCCGCACAGCGCGGTCTGCCCATATCTGTAGAAAGTTCGATATTGCTCGCCGAGAAATATCAATCGCTTCCTACTCCCTGGCCGCGCTCGACCCGTGAAGATTTAGTCGCGTTGATTGGCGCAGGGTCAGCGATGATTCGAGTCTTTGAGGCGTTGGACCAGGAGGAATTAATTCAGAAGTGGATTCCAGAATGGGAGCATGTACGGTTCTTGCCGCAGCGCAACGTTCTGCATCGCCACACGGTGGATCGTCACATGTTGGAGACCGCGGTCCGCGCCGCTGAACTTACGCGGACGGTTCGCCGCCCAGACTTGTTGCTTGTTGCGGCGTTATTGCATGACATCGGTAAGGGCTATGAAGGCCGCGATCATTCCGAACACGGTGCGGAACTCATTCGGCCGGTAGCGCTCCGAATGGGCTTCTCGGAGGCAGACGCGGATGTTCTATCAACTTTGGTCAAGCACCATCTCCTCTTATCCGCGACCGCTACTCGTCGAGATTTGGATGATCCCCAAACTATCGATTTTGTTGCGCAAGCCGTGGGGGATCCCGTCACGCTCGAACTTCTTCATGCGTTGAGCATCTCTGATGGTGAAGCGACCGGCCGAGCAGCGTGGAGCGACTGGAAGGCTTCGCTGGTCGCGGATTTGTCCGCGCGAGTTCATGATTATTTGATGGGCAATAGTTCAGAGCGTCCGGCTCCGCAGTTGGAACTATCTCCTGATCAATTGAGCAGCGTAGAGAAAGGCGAACTCTCGGTTGTGATTACGCCCCGAGACGAAGTGCTCGAGATCAGCATTATCGCGCCAGACCAAACAGGCTTACTCTCCAATATCGCGGGCGTGCTCTCGATATCTCGCATGGACGTTCGATCCGCGCGTACTCGATCACATGGCGCGGGCGCCGCGATGTCGTGGTTGGTCTCGCTGGATGCGAACGCCACCGCGCCAACCGAAGATCAGCTACACGGCTTGATTGCACGAGCACTTGCCGGAGAGCTAGAACTCAATCGAAAGATTGAAGAACGAATTCGTTCGCATCGACGCTTCCCAGGTATCCAGGTACCACCACCGGTGGTCCGCGCCATGAACGATATTGCTACCAACGCCACCGTGATCGAGGTTCGAATGCACGATCGACCCGGCGTTCTCTACACCGTGGCAAAAGCCATTTCTCGATTTGGGGTCGATATCCGAGCCGCGATTGTTGCCACGCTCGGCGCGGAAGCGTTCGATACCTTGTATGTAACGGATGTCAATGGCGGGGCGCTGAGTGAAGAGCGAGCCACATTGTTGGCTAATCAGCTCGAGAACTTGCTACTAACTCAGTAATAGTACGCTTCGGCCCATGTTCGATTCGCTCTCCGCCAAGTTCGCCAGCGCGTTTTCATCGCTGCGCAGCAAGGGTCGGATTAAGGTGAGCGACTTAGACGATATCGCCGCTGAATTAGAGCGAGCGTTACTTGATTCGGACGTGGCTCTTTCGGTCGCGAAAGAGTTCATCGCAGCCGTCACGCGTCGATCGACCGAGGCGCTTGATCAAGTTAATAAGACAACGAATCCGGCGCAGGCGATTTTCGATATCGTCCATGAAGAGCTGATTGCAATCCTCGGTGGAAGCGCTCGTCGAATTCGATTGGCGAAGAATCCACCAACCGTCATCATGTTGGCTGGTTTGCAGGGCGCAGGTAAGACCACGCTTGCAGGAAAATTGGCAAAGTACTTAAAGGATCAGGGCAATACCCCGCTATTGGTGGCCTCAGATCTACAACGCCCTAATGCCGTCACACAACTCCAGGTCGTAGGAGAGTCGATCAAGGTTCCGGTCTTCGCGCCAGAACCCGGAAACGGTGTCGGCGACCCGGTTGCAGTAGCGAAGGCCGGTAAGAAATTTGCCGAAGAAAAATTGCACAACATCGTCATTGTCGATACCGCGGGTCGCTTGGGCGTTGACGAAGATTTGATGAAGCAGGCCTCGGCCATCCGCGATGCGGTTTCACCGGATGAGATCCTCTTTGTAGTCGACGCGATGATTGGTCAAGACGCGGTTCGCACCGCTCAAGCTTTCTTGTCGGGCGTCGGCTTTGACGGGGTAGTGCTGACTAAGTTAGATGGCGATGCGCGTGGTGGCGCGGCGTTGTCGATTACTCAAGTAACCGGCAAGCCCATCATGTTTGCATCTACCGGCGAGAAGATTTCTGATTTCGATCTGTTCTATCCGGACCGGATGGCCTCGCGAATTCTTGGACTTGGTGACATCGCGACCTTGGCCGAAACCGCGAAGAGCGCTTTTGATTCGGATACCGCGGCCGCGATGGAGGCAAAGTTCGCCAGCGGGGATGATTTCACGCTCGATGACTTCCTTGCTCAACTCGAGGCGATGAAGAAGATGGGTTCGATGTCCAAACTCTTGGGCATGCTTCCAGGCGCGAATACCGGCGCGATGAAGAAGCAACTGGAAAGTTTTGACGAGAGCGAGCTGGTTCGCACCCAAGCGATCGTTCAATCGATGACGCCATCAGAACGCAGAGATGTAAAAATTCTTAATGGGTCACGGCGTGCGCGCATCGCCAAGGGAAGTGGGCGAGCGGTCTCGGAAGTAAATAGCTTGGTTGAACGTTTCACCGGCGCGCAGAAGATGATGAAGGCGATGCGGTCAGGTAAAGGAATGCCAGGAGGGATGGCCCTACCTCAAGGAATGAAAATGCCGCCCGGGATGGGCATGCCGCCTGCATTGGGAGGAATGGGTGGAATAGGCGCAGCTCGACCCGGCGCCAAACAACAGCCCCCTAAGAAGAAATCCCGCTCCGGCAACCCAGCTAAACGGGCGGCCGAGCAAGGCTGATTCATCTGGATTTGGGCAAGACCGCCTTTGCTGGCAAGATTGGCCCCCTGTTCAAGGGCCCTCTACCCCTTGGCTGATTCGAATACCTAGGAATACGCGCGAAGTGACGCTCCCACTGTCATGGACCGCTGAATCCGATTACTGAAAAGGAATGCCTACGTGGCTGTAAAGATTAAGTTGATGCGTCTCGGAAAGATTCGCACACCTCATTTCCGTATCGTTGTTGCTGATGCTCGTACCGCTCGTAACGGTCGTGCGATTGAAGAGATCGGTCGTTACTCACCTGTCTCAGAGCCATCACTCATCGAAGTTAACTCAGAGCGCGCGCAATATTGGATGGGCGTTGGCGCACAGCCAACTGAAGCTGTAGAGGCGCTATTCAAAATTACCGGCGACTGGCAGAAGGCCAAGGGCTTGCCTGGCGCCGAAGGAACACTTCGCGTTGCTGCACCAAAGCCTGAGAAGCGTCTTGCTTACGAAGCAGCCGTTAAGGATGCGATGAATGAGCCAAAGGATGGCGCAACAACGATGAAGAAGAAGGCCGCCGAGAAGTTGGCCGCTAAATCTGCTCCAGCCGTTGAAGAAGCCGCTCCAGTAGCCGAAGAAGCTCCTGTTGTTGAAACTGCAGCCGAAGAGTCAGCACCTGCTGTCGAAGAAGCACCAGTCGTTGAGGCAGTTGCCGAAGAGGCAGCACCTGCTGCTGAAGAGGCTGCTGAATAACGATGATTGATGAGGCGTTAGAACACCTCGTTAAAGGTATCGTCGACAATCCAGAGGATGTCGTCATTACGGAGAAGAACCACCGTCGTGGCACAACGCTGGAAGTTCGCGTGCATCCTGATGACATCGGCAAGGTAATCGGTCGTAATGGTCGCACCGCGCGTGCGCTTCGCACCGTTGTCTCTGCTCTCGCAGGACGTTCGGTTCGCGTTGATCTCATCGAAACCGACGAGGCTCGCTAGTTCACTAGCACTCACTGATGCTGCTTGTCGTAGCTCGTATCGGGCGCGCCCATGGCGTTAACGGCGAAGCAACAATCGAAGTCCGCACGGATTTACCAGAAGAGCGTTTCATAGTCGGCTCGGTCCTTGTGACCGAGCCTTCAACGTTTGGTCCGCTAACTATTTCATCGGTCCGCAATCACAATGGCACTCTGTTGCTGAGCTTTAAAGAAGTGAAAGATCGAACCGCGGTTGAAAAATTGCGCGACGTTCTTTTGCTCGCCGACGTAGACATCTCCGAAGGCGGGGATGACGATAACTTTCATATCCAAGAGCTCCTCGGTTGTCGGGTTGTTACCGACGCGGGGATTGAGGTCGGAATCATGACCGATTTGGTTCAGCTTCCTGGGCAAGACTTGTTGGCGGTCAATCACAACGGACGTGAAATCCTCATTCCATTCGTCTTAGAAATCGTGCCGGAAATCGACGTTGAAAATAAGGTCATCACGATTACGCCGCCAGAAGGATTGCTTGATGAATAAGCGCAGATTCGACGCGATTACCATTTTTCCGGATTACTTCGCGCCGCTTGATCTTTCGTTGATCGGGAAGGCGAAGAAGTCGGGTTTGATTGAGATCGGGATTCAGGATCTACGCTCGTATGTCACCGACAACCATAAGACGGTGGACGACACTCCATACGGCGGTGGCGCCGGCATGGTGATGTTGCCAGAGCCGTGGGGGCTAGCAATTGACGAAAGCGCGCAACAAAGCGCGGCACCCGTGCACGACCTGATTGTTCTTACTCCCGCTGGCCAGCGATTCACGCAAGCGCTAGCCGAGAAATTTCTCGATTCCGAACACATCATCTTTGCCAATGGCCGATACGAAGGCATCGACATTCGGGTAACCGATTACTACAAAACTCAACCTAATTTTAGAGTTCACGAAATTTCGATTGGCGACTATGTCCTCGGCGGTGGGGAGGTGGCGACGTTGGTAATTATGGAAGCGATTATTCGGTTAATCCCTGGTGTTATCGGAAACCCGGAATCGCTCACCGAGGAATCGCACACCTTAAAGAGCGAGGATGGTTCGTTGGTTGAATATCCGAACTACACCAAGCCACCAGTGTGGCGCGGCCTTGAAGTCCCGGATGTGCTTATGTCGGGCAATCATCGCCTGATTAATGAGTGGAGGCACTCACAAGCACTCCGAAGAACGGAAGAATTGCGCCGCTTAACTGGCGAGTAACCGCCGTCCGTACAGTACGGTTCGTTCATGGCCAGCATTGATCCCATGATTCAAACCCGTCTGATTCGGGATTTGGAGCCGGTAGTCGCAAAGGAACTCGATCGACATATCGCGACCACTAAAGATTGGTATCCACACGAGTACGTCCCATGGAGCGAGGGCCGCACCTTTGCGGGTCCACTCAACGGCGACGCGTGGGAAGCAAAAGATTCAAAGCTCACCACGGTTGCGCAGGATTCACTCGTTCTCAACTTGATGACCGAAGATAACCTTCCGAGTTATCACACCGAAATCGCCCTTTCCATGAGCCGCGATGGCGCTTGGAACACATGGATTAATCGTTGGACCGCCGAGGAGGCGCGCCACAGCATCGTGCTTCGTGACTATTTGATGGCAACTCGTGGAGTCGATCCCAACGAATTGGAAGACTTGCGAATGGCTCATATGCAGGTCGGGTATGAAACGCCGTATGACAATGACATGTTGCACACCGTTGCCTACGTTTCTTTCCAAGAGTTGGCGACGCGTATCTCGCACCGCAACACCGGTCGCATCTCTAATGACGAGGTATGCGAAGGTATGTTGGCGCGCGTGGCCCTGGATGAGAATCTCCACATGCTCTTCTACCGAAACCTCTTGGGGGCGGCGATTGAACTCGAGCCAAACGCGGCTATGGTTGCGATCAAAGACGTTGTCACCAACTTCCAAATGCCGGGCGCAGGAATGCCTGGCTGGGGTCGCAAATCTGTTCAGATTGCGCTCGCTGGCATTTACGATTTAGACCTTCATCTCAATGACGTAGTCCAACCTGTGCTTCGCGCATGGAATCTATTTGAAGTGACTGGCCTTAACGCCGAGGGTGAAACCGCCCGGAACGAACTCGCCGCCTGGTTGGATCAGGCCGCGGCAGATGTCGAGAAGTTCAATGAAAAGCGGGAACACCATTTCGAGCGGTTAGTCGCTCGCGGTCAGGAACCGCTCCGCCTCCAGTAATCGGCTCCACCGAGCGGTTGCTCACCGTTTTATGACCTGAGGGAATATTTCCGACACGCCCGCGGTTGATTAGGCATAACCTCCAGGAATAGGACAGTATCCGCCCCATGGCAACCGATTACGACACACCGCGAAAAACGGATGAAGAGTTACATGAAGAGTCACTCGAAGAGCTAAAAGCTCGTCGAGCCGATGCTCAATCCGGTCAGGTCGATATCGATGAGGAAGAGGCCGCAGAAAACCTCGAACTTCCCGGCGCCGATCTTTCTGGCGAAGAATTAACCGTACGAGTTGTACCGAAGCAAGAGGACGAGTTCACCTGTTCTCGCTGTTTCTTGGTGCATCACATAACTCAACTAGCGCGAGGTACCGGCGCAAAGGCCGTCTGTAAAGACTGCGATTAATAACTAACTAAATCACCCTTAATGAACCGGGTTAGCGAGCAATTTCGCTAGCTCGGTTCCTTTTTTTGTACTGATCAACCAATACGGTGTGGCGTCTCGGGCGTCGCGAATCGCTACCTTGATTGAGCCAGGCACCCAGAACCGAATGGCGAGAAAGGCGGCTGGGTCGGCCTTTGGTCCGCGAGCCGCTCGCGTCGCGTCGGAATCAAGCGGCGTGAACTCATGGATAAAGGCACGTTCAATCGCGGCCCGACCTACGAGAAACCATCCTTTCGTGACGGTGATCCGCAGGACAAAGGAGCGCGCCATAAGAATCATGAGTGCAAATTCCAGTATCGACACAATGACGGTTGGCACTACTCCGATCGCGGCCCATACCGCGAGGCTCATGGAACCGAAGAGAAAGAAGAAGAGCAGCCAGACCCATACGGGGGGAGCCATAAGTTCTTGATAGAGAGCGACGCCATAGTCCAAATCCTTGTGGCGGTTCATGCTCCGAACGATACCCTTCGGATATGAGTCGCGTACCCAGCACAATTCCTCCGGAAGGCGCAGTCGTTCCACCGCGCCATCCAAAGGCGCCGGCGCCAGGAACTCAGATTCCTTCGCACTTTGGACATTGCTTTGGTTGTGGCGAGCTTCATCCGACTGGGCTTCATTTGATTGCTCATGCTGGTGAGGGACAAAATCTGACCGCGGTCTTCACGGTTACGGATAACCATCAAGGCGCGCCCGGTTTAGCGCACGGCGGATTGCTCTCGCTCGCATTCGACGAGGCGCTCGGAAAGTTAATGTGGTTGTTGCGAGCACCAGCGGTTACAGCTCGACTGGAAACGGATTTTCTTCTCCCAGTGCCGATTGGTACCGAGCTTCACATAACCGCAGAAATAACGGGTCAGCAAGGCCGAAAGGTCTACAGCTCTGCCGAGGGCCGAATCGGTTCGCCGGATGGGCCGCTCGCCGTGAAAGCAAGTGCTCTCTTTGTGATCGTCCCAATGAAACACTTCTTAGAGAATGCGCCCAAGGCCTATATCGATCACGTAACGGCGCATCCGGAACTCTTGGCATTCGTCGACCCTGACTTTGAGATTAACCCATAAGCATGAGTTCAGTGCAAGTTCTGATTACACGGCTTGATCCCTCCGTGCCGCTTCCTAAGTACGGTAAGCCCGGCGATGCTGGCGCCGACATCGCCACGCGAATTGATTTCACATTACAGCCGGGCGAACGCGCGCTTATTCCAACCGGCCTTAGCATCGCACTTCCCAACGGTTACGCGGCCTTTGTGCATCCACGTTCCGGCTTGGCAATTAAGCATGGGGTATCGATGGTCAATACGCCGGGCACGGTTGACGCGGCATATCGGGGCGAGCTGCAAATCATTTTAATCAACCACGATCCGCGCGAAGCGATCTCGTTCTCGAAAGGTGACCGAATTGCACAATTGGTCATCCAAAAAGTGGAGCACGCAGACTTTGTTGAAGTAACACAGTTGCCCGGCAGCGAGCGTGGCTCGGGTGGATTTGGATCGACCGGACGGGGAAGTGCATGATGTCGACGAATGCTTACGACGGGCACGAGGACGATCAAAAGAAGGTGGTCTCCGCGCTGGGCGGGAAAAAGGGCCTGATTGACTCCGGTCTTCCCACGTTGGTATTCCTTCTGACATTTAATTTCTCGCATAGCCTCAACAAGTCAACCACGTATGCGCTCGTACTATCCGGGCTGTTGACACTTTTGCGACTTGTTCGTCGCGAAACCTTGCAGCACGCGCTATCTGGGATTATCGGAGTAGCGGTCTGCGCTTGGTTTTCTCGAAGCACAGGGCACGCGCGCGACTTCTACTTGCCTGGCCTCATTACAAATTTTGCGTACGGAATTGCTTACGCGGTTGCCAATATTGCGGGTTGGCCATTGCTTGGCGTAATGCTCGGGCCAATCCTGGGCGAAAATTTTGCTTGGCGTAAATCGCCGGAACGTAAGGGCGTTTACCTGAAAGCCAGTTGGTTATGGGTGGGGCTATTTGTTTCGCGTCTTGCGATTCAATATCCGCTCTACCGAGCAAATCAACTGAACTGGTTGGGCACCGCCCGGTTAGCTATGGGTTATCCACTCTTCTTCTTGGTGGGTTGGTGGAGCTGGTTGATAATTCGCAAGGTGCCTACGGTTAAGAACGGTTGAGTGATTTAGGCCTGGATAAAGCAGGCTTTGAGATTCTCTTCCGCTTCTGCGGTGGCGACAAAGAGCAATTCATCGCCGGCCGAATACATGTCGTGCGCGTGCGGAGTAATGACTCGACCGTCACGAACGATGGCTGCCAAAGTGGCATTCTCGGGTAGCTCAACTTCGCCGACTGTCTTGCCGCATGCGCTTGCGCCATCGGGAAGCGTGATTTCTACCAAGCTCGCCTCGCCGCGGCGAAGCGAGAAGAGTCGCACCACGTCACCGACGCTCACGGCCTCTTCAACGATGGCGGCGATGATGCGAGGCGTTGATACCGCAACATCCACACCCCACGAGCTATCGAATAACCATTCATTCTTCGGATGATTGACACGAGCCACGACGCGGGGGACACCGTATTCGGTCTTCGCGAGCAATGACGCTACGAGGTTGACCTTGTCATCGCCGGTTGCAGCGATCAGGACCTGACATTGATCGAGTTTCGCGTTATCGAGCGAAGTAATTTCACAACCATCAGCAAGCAGCCATTCAGCCGTGGGAACGCTATCCATCTTGAGCGCCTTGGGGTCGCGGTCGATAAGCAAAATGTGATGACCGTTTCCGATCAATTCTCGGGCGATGGCTCGACCGACGTTACCGGCTCCGATGATTGCGACCTTCACGGTTATGCCTCTTCCGGAGATTTAGCGAGCGCGGCTTCCACGACAGCGAGCTCTGAGTTCTTCACCATCACATGAACCAAGTCGCCCTCTTGCAGAACGGTATTTTCACTCGGAATCATGCCTTCGCCAAGACGGGTTAAAAATGCTACCCGCGCTGGTGTATTTGCCTCAATCAGATGCACGGGCTGGCCGTACCAATCCGATGAGAGATGAACCTCGGTTAGTTGTACAACACCGCTGGCGTCTTGCCATTCCGATCGCGCGCCAACCGGAGTCAGGCGGCGAATAATTTGATCCGTGGTCCAAAGAACGGTGGCCACAGTTGGAATTCCTAGCCGCTGATAAATTTCAGCGCGGGCCGGATCGTAGATTCGAGCAACAACATTTTGCACACCGTACGTTTCGCGAGCTACGCGAGCCGCCAAAATATTTGAATTGTCACCATTGGAGACCGCGGCGAAGGCATCGGCCTTTTCGATTCCGGCCTCGAGCAAAATCTCACGGTCGAAACCAACGCCTGCAACGGTATGTCCTTTGAAGTCGGCGCCTAACCTGCGGAAGGCTTCACGACTCTGATCAATGATGGAGATGCTGTGGCCCGCCGCCTCTAACTCTTTGGCTAGCCCAGAACCGACTCGACCGCATCCCATAATCACGATGTGCACGGGCACAACTTACACCCATTAGGTTAGCCTCATGGAAAACGTCGACGCCGCCACTCTGAAGGTAGGCGATCGACTCACTCTTGTCGTTGGCCCGGTTGCTCACGGCGGCCACTTTGTTGCCCGACATGGGGGACAAGTCATCTTCGTACGACACGCGCTGCCCGATGAAAAAGTAGTGGTTGACGTTACCTCTGTGTCATCGAAATTAGCCCGCGGGGATGCGATTGAAATTCTTGAACCGTCGCCGCAACGTGTCGAACCACCATGTCGCTTCTCTGGACCGGGATTGTGCGGCGGCTGCGATTTCCAGCACGTGAATATTGATTATCAGCGCGAACTTAAGCGCGCGGTCGTGCGCGAGCAATTCTCGCGTCTTGCCAAGATTGAACTCGATCTCGATGTGATTGGGGTAGACCCGGCAGATGGATTGCATTGGCGGACCAGAATGGATTTCGCCATTTCTCCTTCCGGCAAACCGGGTCTCTACTCGTCGCGCAGCAATGAGGTCATCGAAATCGATAAGTGCTTGATCGCGGTCGAGGCGATGGATAAGCCGGAATTTTTTCAGCGCTCGTGGAAGGGCGACGACCGCTTAGAAGTCGCGGTCTCGGGCACGGGCGAGATGAATGTTTCGCGCGGTGGCCGATCGATTTCGGGTGCTACCCAACTTCATGAAAAGGTAGATTCCTACGAATACGAGATTTCTCCTACTTCGTTCTGGCAGGCACATAAGAACGCGCCGACCACATTACTAAAGCGCGCGATAGATTTGTTGGCTCTGCGCAATGGTGACCATGTCGCGGATCTGTACGGGGGAGTTGGGCTGTTCACTGCGCCAATGCTTGATCAAGTTGGCGTTGGTGGAAAGGTGCACTTGGTTGAGTCGAGCCATCGCGCAACATTGGACGCGAGCAAAATGTTTGCCGCCGAAAAGCATTTGGTAATTCATCCCGGACGAGTCGAACAGAAGCTGCCGTTAATCTCTCGGATCGACGCAATTTTGCTCGACCCACCACGGACCGGTGCTGGCGCCATGGTTGTGAAGGCCATGGTCGCAAAAAAGCCGCGGGTGATTGTCTATGTCTCGTGCGACCCGGCTTCGTTGGCGCGTGACGCACGTCTCTTGGAAGATGCGGGTTACCACTTGGATCACCTTGTGGGCTTCGATCTCTTCCCAATGACCCAGCACGTGGAATGCGTTGCCCGCTTTGTGCGTGGCTAAGATTGGGGCATGAGCAAGAACTCGTTTAACGCCAAGTCAACCATCGAGGCCGCGGGCAAGACCTACGAAATCTTTGATATCACCAAGCTTGATGGTGCGGCGTCGTTGCCATTCAGCCTCAAGGTGCTCCTGGAAAATCTACTGCGCACTGAAGACGGCGCGAATATCACCGCTGAACAAATTAAGGCGTTGGCCTCGTGGGATCCAAGCGCGGAGCCAGATACCGAAATTCAATTCACACCTGCTCGCGTGATCATGCAGGATTTTACTGGCGTTCCATGCATCGTCGACTTGGCAACAATGCGCGAGGCGATTGCGGATTTGGGCGGTGACCCATCAAAGGTCAACCCGCTGGCCCCAGCCGAACTCGTCATCGATCACTCGGTCATTGCCGATGTCTTCGGAACGAAGGATTCTTTTGAGCAGAACACAGATATCGAATACGAGCGAAACCGTGAGCGCTATCGCTTCCTACGCTGGGGCCAAACAGCATTCGATGAGTTCAAGGTTGTTCCGCCCGGCACCGGCATCGTCCACCAGGTAAATATTGAGTACTTAGCCCGCGTCGTCATGACTCGCACCGTGGGCGGAGTTCTTCGTGCCTATCCAGATACCGTCGTCGGAACAGATTCCCACACAACCATGGTGAACGGTCTCGGCGTTTTAGGTTGGGGAGTCGGCGGCATCGAAGCCGAAGCTGCGCTACTGGGTCAACCAGTATCGATGCTCATTCCTCGCGTTGTTGGATTTAAGCTCAACGGTCAGATGCCGGTTGGCACAACCGCGACCGACCTCGTTCTCACGATTACCGAGATGCTCCGTAAGCACGGGGTCGTTGGAAAGTTCGTCGAGTTCTATGGCCCAGGAGTTTCTGCGCTTCCGATGGCCAACCGCGCCACCATCGGAAACATGTCGCCCGAATACGGATCGACCTGCGCCATCTTCCCTATCGATGAAGAGACGCTTCGCTACCTCGAACTCACTGGCCGCACTGCATCAGAGCTGGAACTTGTAGAGAAGTACGCCAAGGTGAATGGCATGTGGCACGACCCATCGCATACACCTCGCTTCTCAGAATCACTCGAGCTAGATCTGAGCACCGTTGTTCCATCAATTGCTGGTCCAAAGCGGCCACAAGATCGGATCTCGCTTTCCAGCGCCAAGTCGGCCTACGAAAAGATTTCACCGTCGTACTTCTCTGAGAAGACCGCTTCAACCGCAATCCCTGCAGCCGTAAATGGCAACGCAACTACGGTTAAGAACGGTGACGTTGTCATCGCATCCATCACATCGTGCACTAATACTTCCAACCCAAGCGTCATGATTGGGGCGGCGCTTCTTGCTAAGAAGGCGGTCGAACTCGGCTTGCGCAGTAAGCCCTGGGTGAAGACAACCTTGGCGCCGGGATCAAAGGTTGTCACCGATTATTACAATCGAGCTGGCTTGACGACTTATATGGAGCAACTCGGCTTTAACCTAGTCGGTTATGGCTGCGTCACATGTATCGGCAACTCTGGTCCTTTGCCAGTAGAAATTAGCAAGGCAATTAACGAGAACGATTTAGCAGTCTCGGCCGTGCTGTCGGGTAATCGCAACTTCGAGGGTCGCATTAGCCCTGATGTAAAAATGAATTACCTCGCTTCGCCACCACTCGTTGTCGCGTACGCGTTGGCCGGCACTATGGATCATGATTTTGAGAATGATGCGCTCGGCACCAGTTCGGATGGAAAGCCCGTGTACCTGAAGGACATCTGGCCATCCGCACAAGAAATTCAGAGTGTTGTTGATTCGGCGATTTCTTCCGAGATGTTTACCAAGGATTACGCCTCCGTCTTCGAAGGCGATCACCGTTGGAAGTCGCTTGATACTCCGACCGGAAAAACATTCGAGTGGGATTCCAACTCCACATACGTTCGCAAGCCGCCGTACTTTGAAGGTATGCCACGTAACCCACAGCCCGTGACAGATATTCACGGCGCTCGAGTCATGGCCATCCTTGGCGATTCGGTCACCACTGACCATATTTCACCGGCCGGAAATATCAAGGCGGATTCTCCTGCCGGTAAGTACTTGGCAGAACACGGAATCGCTCGATCAGATTTCAATTCATACGGATCGCGCCGCGGTAACCACGAAGTAATGATTCGTGGCACCTTTGCCAACATTCGTCTGAAAAATCTTCTGCTCGATGGCGTCGAAGGCGGATTTACCCGCAACTTCCTCAATGGTGGAGCGCAAGAGACTATTTATGACGCATCGATGGCCTACCAAGCCGCAGGTGTTCCACTCGTGATTTTGGCGGGCAAAGAATACGGTTCGGGTTCATCACGCGACTGGGCCGCAAAGGGAACGGCGCTACTCGGCGTTCGTGCTGTTATCGCCGAATCTTTTGAACGCATTCATCGCTCGAACCTGATTGGCATGGGCGTTCTTCCTTTGCAATTCGAATCGGGTTCAAGCGCTGCCTCACTCGGCCTAAAGGGCGACGAAGTATTTGAGATAACCGGCATTGAAGAGCTCAATAAAGGTGCGACGCCAAAGCACGTCACGGTGAAGGCGGGGGAGAAGACCTTCCGCGCGCTCGTACGCATCGATACGCCAGGTGAGGCCGATTATTATCGCCACGGCGGCATCATGCAGTACGTCCTACGCTCGCTGCTTTAGACCTGCTCAACTAGAATCTGCCTATGTTGGAATCGATTGGCGGGCCTCGTGACCTGCTCGGGTATAGCTATTCCGAGCTCGACACTTTGGCGGCCGAGATTCGCTCCTTCCTCATTGAGAAGGTATCCAAAACTGGCGGGCACCTGGGACCAAATCTTGGTGTCGTCGAGCTGACGATCGCTCTGCACAGAGTTTTTGAGTCTCCGAAGGATGTTCTCGTTTTTGATACCGGCCATCAAAGCTATGTGCACAAGATTCTCACCGGCCGCGCTGAAGGTTTCGACGCGCTTCGCCAACGTGGTGGTTTAGCCGGCTATCCCAATCGGGGCGAGAGCGAACACGATGTAATTGAGAATTCGCACGCATCGACCGCGCTTTCGTGGGCCGACGGCATCGCGCGCGCCTTCAAGGTACAGGGCATCAAGGATCGGACCGTGGTTGCTCTTGTCGGCGATGGTGCACTTACCGGCGGAATGTCATGGGAAGCGCTCAATAACATTGCTTCGGCCAACAATCTTCGTTTGGTCATCGTGGTCAACGACAACGAGAGATCCTATTCGCCCACCATTGGTGGCCTAGCTACATATCTATCTACCCTTCGAACGACCAGTGGATATGAACGCTTCCTCGACTGGGGTAAAGGTGTGCTCGAAAAGACTCCGGTTGTTGGCGCTCCAATTTACGAAACCCTGCACGGAGTTAAAAAGGGAATTAAAGATATCGTCGCGCCGCAGGGCATGTTCGAGGACCTTGGTTTGAAATATGTTGGACCAGTCGATGGTCACAACATTGAAGCGCTAGAAACCGCGCTCCAACACGCAAAGAATTTCGGCGAGCCAGTCATCGTTCATGCCATAACCGAGAAGGGACGCGGACACGCGCCTGCGGTTAATGACGAGGCCGAAAAATTCCACGCGGTGGGCATTGTCGATCCCGAGACCGGTGTTCCACTTTCTAAGTCGGCCGCCACGTGGACCAGCATTTTTGCCGAAGAGCTAGTCAAGATCGGAACGTCGCGCGCGGATGTTGTCGCGATTACGGCTGCGATGCTCGGGCCGACCGGACTTGATCAATTCCAACAGAAATTCCCGGATCGCACCTTTGACGTCGGCATCGCTGAGCAACATGCGGTGACCAGCGCGGCTGGCATGGCCTTTGCTGGGTTGCACCCGGTGGTCGCGGTCTATTCCACCTTCTTGAACCGCGCCTTCGACCAACTGTTGTTGGATGTCGCTTTACACAAGGCTGGCGTGACCTTCGTATTAGATCGTGCTGGTGTAACCGGCGACGATGGTCCGTCGCATCACGGCATTTGGGACTTAGCGCTCACGGGAATTGTTCCGACGATGCACGTGGCCGCACCGCGTGATGCGTCGAGATTGCGCGAGACCCTCAACGAAGCACTGGCAATTAACGATGCGCCATCGATGGTGCGCTTCCCAAAGGGAGCGGTTAATGCTGATATTCCAGCGTTCGAACGACGCGATGGCATCGACGTCTTGTATCGCGGCGAGAGCGCCGATGTTCTTCTGGTCAGCATTGGATCAATGGCGACGGTCGCGGTCGAGGCGGCGTCCCAGGCTTATCGCGAAGGCGTCGGAGTAACCGTGATCGATCCTCGTTGGGTGAAGCCGCTACCAGCCTCGCTCGTCACAATGGCAGAGCGTTACAAGAGCGTTGTTGTAGTAGAGGATGGAATTCGTCACGGCGGAATCGCGAGCACTATCAGCGAGCTCTTCCGCGACGCGGGAGTGCAAGTTTCGATTCATTCGATTGGTGTTCCGCTTGAATTTATCGAACATTCAAAGCGCGCTGAAATTCTCCAAGACTTGGGTATCACAACCCAGAACATCACGCGCGAGCTCGTGGCATGGAGCAGCGCGTTTAAAGATTCGGGGTTTACGCCCGTGCAGGAAGTGACGCAACGCCAGCAGGATGGAACCTCTGGCCAGTCACACTCTCGCTAACGCCTTCGCGATCGAGATACGGCAGGATGCCGCCGAGATGCAGTGGCCATCCGCATCCCAACAACATGCATAAATCAATTTCGGCTGGCGAGGAGACAACGCCTTCGTCCAACATCATCCGGGCCTCGCTCGCAAGCGCCTTAAGAGCGCGCTCGCGAACTTGTTCTACAGTGCTCGGCTTATTTCCGGCGTGAACCAGCGCGGCCGCAGCCGGATTAACTGACCGCGATCCGTCTTCATTCTTGATGTAGAAAGTTTTCACCCCTTCTTTTACAAAGGCTTGCATCGTGGGGGAGATGCGGTAACGATCGCCCAGGTTGGCATGCAGAGTCTCTGCAACATGCAAAGCGACACCTGGACCAACCAAACCAAGAAGTTCCAATGAGGTCATTGGCAGGCCGAGCGGAATCATCGCGGCGTCAGCAACCTCAGGCGGCGTGCCTTCATCAATTGCATCGGTGATTTCTCCCATGAACCGTGTGAGCAATCTATTAACGACGAACGCGGGAGAGTCCTTGACGATAACCATCGTCTTCTTCAGTTCTTTGCCGAC
>Ga0214207_1000048_pt1 | contig 36068 bp, 42 predicted proteins | sample TroBogEpilimnion_6_FD_153045 | JGI IMG/M metagenome (GOLD analysis project Ga0214207, IMG submission 153045) | Freshwater microbial communities from Trout Bog Lake, WI - 13JUL2009 epilimnion | ecosystem: Environmental > Aquatic > Freshwater > Lake > Epilimnion/Euphotic zone | place: Trout Bog... | reverse complement strand
ACCTTGACATTTTCGATTATTGACACCGTAAGACGTCCGCACTCGTTCACAGCTGAGATTGAGGCCTTCGCCACTTGGTCGGTCGTTGGTCCATTAGGGGTTGCCAGAGCTGGAGCCTTCACGGGACGATTCAGTCGAGCTCCGAGGTCGCGAGCCACACCTTCGATGGACCAAGCGTCGGGTCGATTTCCCTCCACCGAAATCTCGAAAATTACATCCGGGGTGATCCCGAGAGCATCGACCAGCCTTTCGCCAATAACAGGCGTTACTAATTCGTCAAGAATATACAAACCGCCATGATCTTCATTAATCCGAAGTTCCCTGGCCGAACAGAGCATTCCATTCGAGGTAATGCCCTTCATCACTCGCTTAGCAATAGCAAAGTCACCGGGTAACACTGCACCGATTGGAGCGAAAGGTACGTGGTTGCCCACCACAAAGTTCATCGCTCCACAGACAATCTCGAGTGGACCTGAACCAGCCTCGATGATGACCCGACGAATGCGATCAGCACCCTCAATTGGGTGAATCTCCAGTACCTTGGCGACGAGAACGGAGTCAATGTTCTGTCCAGTTAGTTCGATTCCTTCGACCACGAGCCCAAGGTCGTCAAAGACCTCGCGCAACTCCTCAGGAGTCTCTTGAATCTCAATGAAATCGCTCAGCCAACTCAGTGGAATCTTCATGAGAACTGCCTTAAGAATCGAGCGTCATTTTCAATCAACGCTCGCATGTCAGCAATCTGATGGCGCATCTGTGCACATCGATCAATACCAAAACCGAAAGCAAAACCGCTCCACTCCGAGCCATCAATACCGACAGCTTCGAGAACAGCTGGGTCCAACATTCCGCACCCACCAAGTTCGATCCAGCCAGTCTGCGAGCAGGTTCGACATCCCTCGCCACGACAAATCGTGCAGGTGATTTCGAATTCGGCTGAAGGTTCGGTAAATGGGAAGAAGGCTGGACGAAGTCGTGACGAAATTGAAGGGCCAAAATACGCCCTGGTGAAAGTTTCAATCACGCCAGCAAGATCAGCGAAGGTGATGCCTCGATCGACAACCAGGCCCTCAATTTGGTGGAAGGCGGCCAAGTGTCGAGCATCTGGAGTGTCGCGGCGAAAGCATCGACCTGGCATCACTGCATGAATCCGCGGGTCACCGCTCTTAACCGCCGCCTCCATCAAGTGGATCTGCGTGGGTGACGTGTGGGTGCGCAATACCACAGTCTCCGGCTCACCTAAGTCAACGTAAAAGGTGTCCCACATACCTCTCGCCGGGTGCGCGGGAGGAATATTTAATGCTTCGAAGTTGTACCAATCACTTTCGACCTCCGGTCCGTCAGCGACCGAGAAACCCATTCCAACGAAAACATCTTCGAGTTCGCGTTGCGTGGAGGCAACCAGATTTGGGTGCCCCACTGTCACAGGCACACGAACCGCACTAACCACAACATCTCCGAGGTCCAGGCGATCTCCCTCGAGCTTCTTGGCCATCTCAAGCTGTTGCAATTCGGCAAAACGCTGATTGAAGCGGTCTTCGACAATGCGACGGGCAGCTTGGAGAAGTGCGCCGGCCTCTTTGCGGTCAGCCTCTGGAATTTGACCCAAGGTTCGTTGGAGCAAAGTCAAAACCGACCGCTTCCCCACTAATAGGGGTTCTTGCTCGCGCAAAACGGTGAAGTCAGAAATCTCGTTGATCTGGCGGACGAGTTCGTCGCGCTCCGAATCAAGATTGGCGAGGGGCGATGTGTCAGACATGTTGCTCCAAGGCTAGAGGCTCAGCCTTCCTCAAAAGTGCCGAGGCGCTGGTAGAGGGCGGCAAAGGCCAGCAACGAACCGGCGATGGCTGCATTCAGCGATTCTGCACCTCCGGCCATCGGGATTGTTACTGAGCCACTGCAGATTGAGACTTCTTCTGGGCTGAGTCCCCTGGCCTCGTTGCCCAAAACCACTGCGGTGGGTAGAGCCAGATTGAGAGTTCTCGAATCGGCTCCGTCTCTCACGACCGTGGCCAGAACTTCAACTCCGTTCGCCCGGAGATGGCGAGTGGCCTCCTCGAGAGAGCTGAGAACGATTGGTAGGCGAAATATGGATCCGGCGGTGGCCCGCAGGGTTTTGGGATTGTAGGGGTCCACACTTTGGCCTGTGAAGATCACCGCGCCTGAACCCGACGCATCGGCTGAGCGAATTAAGGTTCCCGCATTTCCGGGATCCCTAATGTCGTGAAGAATTAGGACGAAACCAATTCCGGAAAGTTCCGTCAAAGGAGTGGGCTTAATCTTGGCCGTGGCCATGATTGGCTGAGGGGTTTGCGCGTCCGAAACTTTCTCGAGAACTCCAGATGCTAGAGAGAAAATTCGCACTCCGGCATTCGCTGCCTTAACGCAAAGTGCCGTTATCTCAGCGTTGTCGACGACGTCTTCGTCAACATATATAGCTTCTAGTTCAGCGTCACTTTCGAGCGCTGCGCTAACCAAGTCTGGTCCTTCAATGACACAGACGCCTTCGCTCCATCGCTCGGAGCGCTTTTGAACAAGACGCCGGAGCCGCCGCACACTTTGGTGCGTCGACCCCAGCGTCTCGATCAAGAAAACCTACTTAGCTAATGCCGCCGAGGCCTGCGCAACGATTGCGCCAAAGGCCTGCGAGTCGGTGACCGCTAGGTCAGCCAACATGCGACGGTCAACTTCGATACCGGCCTTGTTCAGGCCATCAATGAAGCGGCTGTAGCTCAAACCGTGCTCGCGGACTCCCGCGTTGATGCGCTGGATCCAAAGACGACGCATGTCACCCTTGCGCGCGCGGCGGTCGCGGAATGCGTAGACACCAGCGTGCTGGACCGCTTGGTTCGCAGCACGGAAGGTGCGACTACGGTCACCGTAGTAACCCTTGGCCTGTTCGAGTACTGCCTTGTGGTGCTTCTTGGCGTTTACGCCTCTTTTTACTCTTGCCATTTCAAGTCCTTCCTATCTTCTCTAGAGTCCAAGCATCCGTTTGATGTTCTTTTCGATACCGGGTGCGATGTCCGATTCGCGACCTAAACGACGGGTGCGAACACTGGACTTCTTTTCCATGATGTGACCACGGAAGGCCTTGCGACGACGAAGTCGTCCAGAGCCCGTGATCTTGATGCGCTTCTTCGCACCACTGTCAGTCTTCATCTTGGTCTTTGACATTTAACTCTCCTTTGGCGATTCTTCAATAGGTGTAGGCGCTACAACTGGTGCTTCGGCGGGAGCTGCCTGAGCTACGGGAGCTTCGACAACCTTGGCTTTGGGCTTCTTATCTGGACCGAGGACCATAATCATGTTTCGACCATCAAGCTTTGGTGCAGACTCAACCTTGGCGACTTCTTCAAGCTTCTCAACGATGCGGTCGAGAATCTTTTTGCCAAGCTCGGGGTGTGCGGCTTCACGGCCTCGGAACATAATCGTTACTTTGACCTTGTGACCTTCTCCTAGGAACTTCTCCACCTGGCGGGTCTTGGTATTAAAGTCACCATCGCCAATTTTCGGACGGTACTTCATTTCCTTAACGCCAACGTTTTGAGTCTTACGACGAGATTCCTTGGCCTTTTGCGCTTCGTCAAATTTGAACTTGCCGTAATCCATAATTCGACATACCGGAGGGGCAGCCGTAGGGGCAATTTCGACGAGGTCAAGATCAAGATCACGAGCCATCGCTAATGCTTCACGAACGGTCGTCAATCCCTTCTGATTTCCTTCGTGGTCAATCAGGCGGATTTGTCCGTCTCGAATGCGTTCATTAACGCGGTGGTCTCCGGGCACTGTTGCGATACGACTACTCCTTGCTCTCTACGACGCCAAACTGGCGTCGCCACGGCAAGGGAGGCGAAAATACCCTGAACCCGGACGCATTTGAAATGGCCAGGTGGAGGTGGCAAAACCACACTCACTTGCTGTGAACTGCTTGACCACCTTAGCAGAGCCCTGAAAAACAAGAAAATCGAGCTGTATTCTTATACGGCGCTTAGGAAATTTTCGCAGATTTCAAACGATTTCCTCATAGATTAAATTCATGTTCGATGCACCTGTCCCTCAGTACGAAAGCCCCAAGAGCTCACGTCCGAGTCGTCGCCCTGGGCGCCGCTACGGCTCATCAGCCACAAACGCCGTCTTGGCGGTTGCCGGCGGCGTAGTTGTCTCGGGACTGGTCTTTCTCGGTGCTTCGGCACTCATCAAGACTCCGACTCCTACAACGGTACCCACCGTCACCCCTACGACTACCCAGCCGGCATCTTCACCTGCTCCGAATGGCGCAACTGTTCAGCAGCGTTCTTCGTCGCCATCCGGCTCGACCGTCACCACCAACCCAGCGCCTGCTGTCACGCCCGCTACTACGCCCACCACGGCCCCTCTCCGCGGAGGGGATGACAACGCTGGCCAAACTCCATCTTCTGGCGAGGGTAACGGCGAGGGTTTCGGTGAGGGTAACGGCGAGGGTGACCACTAGCCACTAGCCACTAGCCACTACCGTATAAGGCATGAGTGAAGTCAACCCAAGCGAGTTAGAAGCGGAGATTAATTATCTGCGCACGACACCCGTGACGGACATCATCGCAAATCAACTCTTCGTCTTATTTCAAATTGCCGCCATGTATTTGGGAGAATCGCCCGCACGGCTCGCCGATGCCCAACTGGTAATTGACGTTGCTAGCTCTATGATCACCACGGGCTCAACACGCCTGGGCGAGCACGGAGAACTTTACAAAACTGCTTTGGCCGAGCTGCAACAGGCGTACGTTCGCGCCAGTGCAGCCTCTAACTAGATCTTCTGTAGATCGACCAATTCGTCCGACCCAAGTCGACCCACTGCGCGTAAACCGGATACTTGTGCCCCGACAGTGACCTGTCTGGTTCCATCTGCGATATTCACGCAATGGAAGTAGAGCGACTCCCCTAACTCGGTAACCACAACTCCGTCTCCCCGGGCCTCGTCAAAGGAAGCAACGTGTCCGAGAATTCTGCGGTCGCTCACGCCGCAACTAGTGCTGACTGCAATTCGCGCAGGGACTCAGCAGGGTTGGCTTGACCAAAAATTGCATTTCCTGCGACAAAGACATTCGCCCCCGCAGCAATAGCCAAAGGCAAGGTATTGATATCAATTCCGCCATCAATTTCTATGTCGAGGTTTAGCCCGCGTGAGTCGACAGCCTCGCGAGCCTTTCGAACAGTATCGAGAACATCGGGGATGAAGCTTTGGCCGCCAAAACCAGGGAACACTGACATCACCAGCAGCACATCAATTTGATCCAGATATGGCTCCACTAAGTCAAAGGACTTATCGGGATTAAGGGAGAGGCCGACACGAAGTCCGAGATCTCTAGCGAGCTGAATCGTTTCCCCCGTACGCCCAACTTCGACATGAAAAGTGCAGCTGTCGGCTCCAGCTTTTTTAAAGTCCTCTAGGTAACGCCACGGCTCACTAATCATCAAATGGCAGTCAAAGAAAAGATCCGAATGCTTCCTCAGCGACTTCACTACGGGGGGTCCGATAGTTATGTTTGGAACAAAGTGGCCGTCCATTACATCAACGTGGAGCCACTCAACTTGGCTACTTACAAGACCGATCGATGCTCCCAGGTCACCAAAATCTGCCGAGAGGATTGAGGGCGCGATACGCATGGCTCCAAAATCAGTTGCGGTCATGCTTGAATCCTATTCCTTACGTGCTGGAACCGGTGACCACTCGAGGAACTCCTCGTGCACTCCATCCCACCAAGAATTGGCGCTCATAGTTTTGGATCCCTCAGGACGTACCTCGATGATTTCTAACGATCCGTCAGAAAAGCCCATAAGGACGACGCCATCGATTCTCGAAATTGTTCCTGCTCGAACAGTATTTTCGGTTTCACGGGCTCGGACAACCCGAACCGAGCCCTTCACCGTTTGTACTCGAGTTCGTCCTAAACGAATGACTCTCAGCGCCTGGACATACGAGCCGTTTGATTGAACTTGAAAGTCTTGGGCAAAGAGCTTCGCGGCATATGTTGCTTCACCAATCTGAGGTGTCGCATTGAACCTCAAGTCTGGATCGGCCAAGACCCGGACAATTGCCTCGGCACCAAGTGTCGTCAATTCTTCTAGCAACTCCCCCGAGGTCTTTTCGCCGACTTCAGTTCGAAGCTCGAGGTGGACCGGCCCCGTGTCAAGGGTGGGCTCTAGTGTCATGACTCCCACACCGGTTTCACTGTCACCAGCGAGAATGCACCTCTCGACTGGAGCCGCACCACGCCAGCGCGGCAGCAGGGAAAAATGAACGTTCAACATCGGGAGCTTCGCGAGACGGCTCGCTGGTATGAGGGCTCCATAGGCAACGACTACTCCCAAATCTGCCTCAACATCGTCCAATGCAGATAACGAATCGGAAATCGGTAGACCAATCTCCATTGCCGCTTCTTTCACTGGGGAAGGGCTGAGGGCGTTGCCCCGCCCCCTTTTGGCATCGGGGCGCGTTATGACCAAAACAACCTCGTGACCCGCTGAAACAATTTCTCGGAGAATCCGAGCGGCGGGGGCTGGCGTGCCTAGAAAAACTAGTCTCACTCGTCGCCAAATAGAAGATGGAGGCCATCGTGAGAATTGGCGGGCGGGGTCATTCTCATACGAAGCAATTCCTTCTTCGTGGATTCCTTCTGTTCCTCGCTCAGACGCTCGATTAACAGAATTCCGTTCAGGTGGTCGGTTTCGTGCTGGAATATGCGCCCGTGGTATTCATCAACCTCAACATCGATTGTGTTTCCATCAAGATCTAGGCCCTGAAGGTGGACCTTGTTCGGACGCACGATGTTCCAATGAAGGTCTGGCACCGAGAGGCACCCCTCCTCGTAAGTCCAAGTACCTGAAGTCTCAACGATTACTGGGTTCACAACTACATTTGGCCCATCACCCTTGTCGTAGACAAAAATCTTCTTTTGGATTCCAATCTGATTAGCGGCGAGTCCGACACCGGGAGCTTGATACATGGTCTCGAGCATTACCTGGGCGAGTTGGGCAATTTTGCCATCAATGTTGGTTATCTCAACCGTTGGTTGAGCCAAGACAGGGTCTGGATAGGTCCGTATAGGCATTGTGCTCATGCTTCAACGATACCTCGCTCTGGCAAATTTCTGGTCAATTCCGCGCAATGCGCAGACGCCCACCAGGATGCTTGACTCCCACTAGGGCATCGTTAAGTGCCTCGAGACTTGTTGAGCCTATTTCGTAACCCGTGCTCGTCTCTCGGGTGCGAACCTCGTCACTACTGATTCCGTCGACGAATTTCTTTGCGTTCTCACCACTCACTTCGCACCGGTACCCATAGGGTGGCAGAGCTAACAACTGGGCAGTTTCGACCTCGTCTCGGATTATTTCGTCGAGGTCACCTTGCACCGCTGCCCGTAAAACTAGATCTTCCCCACGACGGGTCTGAACGATAACGCGACCTCTCCCCTCCAACCGCGAACCCACGAGTCTTCCTGCCTTCGCTAAGGCCGTTAGCGCCGAAATGCGTGCGTTCTCGCGAGGAGCCAAGAGATATTGATCGAAGTCCACAAAGATCACGAGCGAAGACTTGCGCACCCGCTGCCATATTGCTTCAGTCCCAACGACCACCCTGTGAAGGTTCAAATTGGGCTCGCCGGCCGCCGTGACTTCTGACACCTGTTGGTGCAACTGTGCTGCAACATCTCTTGCCAACGTGGTAACTCCCGACCGAATAGCCCGTAAGTTTGTTGAGCCACAACTTCTACAGAAGTTTTCTCGCGTCTCATGCCCTTCGCCGCATTGAAGATTTCCGTCCTTTTCAAGTTCCGCGCCGCCACAAATAGCGCAACGGGCAAGTTCGCCACACTGTCGACAGGCGAGTAAACGACCTGTACCAAGGCGCTGGAGCACTACGCACACCGCCACCGGCTCTGATCCTTCGAGGGCAGAATGCGCTGCTTCAAGAGCGGCGGGAGAAAGGACGCCCTCGTGAGGGTCACCGTTTCGTCGATCAATTACTACCGCCTCTGGCCATGTCGAAGGAGTGGATTTGACCTCGGAACCATTCTGGAAGCCGAGCGTCGCCGAAGTAGGCACGAGGGAGGTAAGCCAAAGCGGAGCGTCTTCCATTCGGCATCGTTCCTGAAGAACACTAAGCGCGTCCCAAGTTGGTGACGCCTCTGAACGGAAGGCCTCGTCGTCGCAGTCAATGATGACCGCCCCACGCAGTTTTGGTGTCGGAGCGAATGCCTCACCTCGTGCTCCGACGATGACTGGCCAGCCGGCTCTCATTCGGTCCCACTCTCCATCGCCGCACGCGACTGCGAGACCACGCTGCTCGAGACGGCCCCGAAGACGAATCGCCCACGATTCAGTCGGGACCAACACCAAAAGTGATCCTTCCCTGCCTTCAGTGCTGGCGTATGCACCGAGAATCAATGCCAACGGATCGGTGCATGGGCCTAGTAGTTGGAGCCCTGGCTCATAGACGTCAGCGTGTTCACTCACCGAGTCACTCAAGGGTTCTGCCTTTGGTGCCGGAGGGAGAACCTTGTACTGCTTGGAGGGCGAAGCGGCTAAGAGGAATCGGGCCGTAGGGGCGCTCCACCTTCGTGATGCCCAACGAGCGAGAGCCAACATCGAAGCGGGTGGTCCGAAACCTTGCCACTTCATCAGTGGTTTTAGTTCCCCAGAAAATTCACCCTCGTCAACAACCCAACCACGGACGGAACGATTGTTGAAGTTGACTCGAACACGGTCTCCTAACGCAACCATCTCCGTGGCTTCAGTGACTGCGTAATCGAAAGCCTTCTCCACAGCCGCGACCTCAGTAATGACGCGAACCGCACGAGGAGCAGAGGTTATAGCGACAACTCCTGGCGCAGCTGCTCCACTCGCGGGGTTTGCTCCCAAGTAAACCCTTCATCGCTTCGACCAAAGTGCCCATACGCGGCGGTGTTTTGGTAGATAGGACGCAATAGGTCAAGGTCACGAATGATCGCGGCTGGTCGGAGGTCGAAGAGCTTCGTGATTGCTGCCGAGATCTTCTCGTGCGGAACCTTCTCAGTTCCAAAGGTTTCAACGAGGACCGAGACAGGCTTAGCCATACCGATGGCGTACGCCACTTGGACCTCGCATCGGTCTGCGGCACCCGCAGCAACCACGTGCTTGGCGACCCAACGAGCTGCGTACGCCGCCGAGCGGTCCACTTTGGAAGGGTCCTTTCCAGAGAAGGCGCCGCCACCGTGGCGCGCCATGCCGCCATAGGTGTCCACGATGATTTTGCGACCCGTTAAGCCCGTGTCGGCGTGAGGGCCACCCAGGACGAATTTTCCGGAAGGATTAACAATGAACCGAGTCGAACTCGAATCCAGATTCGAAGGCAGCATTGGGCGAATGACGTGTTCAACGAGGTCAGCCTGAATCTGGGCCTGGGTAACACTCTCTTCGTGTTGAGTTGAAATCAACACGGTGTCAACTGCCACTGGCCGGCCATCTTCGTAAGCAATGGTGACTTGAGTTTTGCCGTCAGGTCGTAGATAGGGCAAGAGTCCGGTACGGCGAACTTGGCTCAACCGTTCGCTGAGACGGTGTGCCAACCAAATTGGAGTCGGCATGAAGTCCGCGTTGTCATTACAGGCGTATCCAAACATCATTCCCTGGTCGCCGGCACCGAGGGCGTTCAACTCATCTTCGCCCGCGTCTCCACTTCTTTTTTCGAGCGCTTCATCAACCCCGCCCGCAATGTCCGCGCTTTGGTTGTCGAAAGAAACCAGAACTGCGCAGTTCTTTCCGTCGAAACCCTTTTCGCCGCTGTCGTAACCAATTTCGAGGATGGTTCTGCGTGCGATCTCGTTTACGTCAACCCACGCGGTCGTCGTAACCTCGCCAGCAACAACACAAAGTCCAGTAGTCAAGAGGGTTTCGCAAGCAACGCGTGCCTTCGGGTCGGCCGCCAAAATTGCATCGAGAACTGCGTCCGAAACTTGGTCCGCAATCTTGTCCGGATGTCCTTCGGTGACTGATTCCGAGGTGAAGAGCGTGCGCTCACTCATTGGTTCTCCTTCAATAACAATAAATTAACCCTAGTCAAGACCTCTAAGGCAATTGAGTCTTTCGAGGCCCTGCTTACTGCTACCTCGGGCTCTCCCGGAGCCAAAATGGTGACCGCGTTGTCCGGTGAGTCGAAACCAATAGTTGCATCGCTCACATCATTAACGACCAGCAGGTCGACTCCTTTTGAAGTCAGCTTCGCCTTGGCATTGTTGAGCACGTCTGAAGTCTCAGCGGCGAAGCCCACGACAATTTGGCCAGGCCTCTTGGCCGAGGCCAGTTCCGCCACAATGTCTCGGGTCTCTAGCCACTGCGGATTAGGTGCTCCGTCGCGCTTCTTTAGTTTGTCACCCGACGCCTCAAAGGTGAAGTCCGCAACTGCGGCGGTCATAATTGCCACGTCTGCGGATGCGAAGTAATGCTCCATGGAGGTGGCCATTTCCTCAGCGGATCCAACCATTTTCATTTGAACACGATTTCGTACGTCTGGGGCTAACTCTCGCGAGCTCGCGCTCACGAGAACGACCGAGGCCCCCATCCGAGCCGCCACTTCTGCCACCGCGTAGCCTTGACGCCCACTGGAGCGATTCGTGAGATATCGAACGGGGTCTAGAGGCTCTTTGGTTGCGCCAGCACTCACCACGATCCGACGGCCACTGAGTGGCCCATCAAAACCATCCACCACCGAGACAACGGTTCTGGCGATCTCAACAGGTTCGGCTAGTCGACCCATCCCCGAGTCGCCCCCAGCGAGCGCACCGTCAACCGGTCCAACAAAGATAAACCCGCGCGCCTTCAGAGTTTCGACGCTCTTTTGAACGGAGGGCTGCTCCCACATCTCGGTGTGCATGGCGGGCGCAAGGATCACTGGAGCTCGTGAGGCCAAGATCGTGGCGGTCAGAAGATCGTCGGCAAGTCCCATGGCTAAGCGTGCCAGCAAGTGGGCAGTGGTTGGAACGACAACTATGGCAGCCGCGCTCTGACCTAGATAGGTGTGGGGACTCGGTGTAGATGGGTCGGACCAGAGGTCGCTTCTCACGGGTTCTGAGGAGAGCGCCGAAAAGGTCAATTCGCCCACGAATTCTTTGGACGCGGCCGTCAGTACGGGCGAAATGAAAAAACCATGCTCTTTGAGCAAGCGAACGACTTCGACCGCTTTGTAGGCAGCGATTCCGCCACCCACTCCCACTACAACGCGATTGGTAGCCTCAGTCGGCGAGGTCATTGATCAACGCGGTGATGTCACCCTTGATCTCGGCGTCGCCAAATACGTCCCCGGCTTCAGTTCCGAGCTCTGACTGAGCCGCTGCGGCTGCTTCAGCTTGAGCGCGCTCAACTTCGAGTTCTTCAGCGGTCGGACGGTGAAATTCGAGCTTGCCTTCGTAGAGTTCTTCCATGGCAATGGAAAGCGACTTGTTCGACATGATGTTGACCTGAGGCGGGGTGGGGCGACGCTTGCTCGAGCCGAAGCTGGAGTTGTAGTCATTGATGTCACGAGCACGCAGAGCCGAGACGGCGACGAGTGTGAACTTGGAGTCTCCAACCTTCTTCAGCAATGCCTCGATAGGTGGGTCAACGAGAGTAGGGCGCTCAGCCATCAGTAGTCCTTTATTTTGCAGCGTTTCGGGTAGACCGAAGTTCTTCCAGTATAGAGATGATTTCGAGAGTGGCTCTCTCCAGGTCATCGTTGGTCACCTGATAATGAGCTATTTCCCTACCTTTTTCAGTCTCCCACGGTGTTGTAGAGAGCCGCTGGGCAACGTGAGTCTCGCTATCTCCTCGACCTCGGAGCCGTTCGGTAAGGGTTTCCACATCAGGTGGCTGAATTTGAATGATTGTGGCGTCTGGGTAGTGTTCGGCGACTTGTATGGCACCGTGAATCTCAATCTCTAGAACAACGTCCTTCTCACTAGGCACCGGCGGGTGAGGCGTCCCGTAGAGATTGGAATTGAACTCGGCCCACTCTAGGAATTTTCCCTCGGCAATGCCCTCTTCGAAGGTGTCGCGATCAACGAAGTAGTACTCAGAGCCGTCCTCGCTCGGTCGGCGTTCGCGAGTAGTCCAAGAACGAGACAGCCACAGTCGTGAGTCGCGGGAAATCAGTTCACGCGCAATCGTTCCCTTGCCAACCCCACCTGGACCGATGAGAACAATGAAGAGGGGCTCAGCGGACAAGAGCTCGGAACAATAGTTCGCGCTGCTTCGGACCAAGGCCTCGAATGCGACGGGTCTTAGCGATGTTTCCTGCTGCCATGATTTTGGCGGCCTTCACCTCTCCCACCGCGGGTAACGCACTGATTAGGTCGAACGCACGCATCTGAGCGATGCAGTCTTCAGCCTCGGCGAGCGAGAAGAGATTCGATAGGGTCAACTCCCCTGACTTGACCTGCTTCTTAACCTCGGCCCTGCGGCGACGGTTAGCGACAGCCAAACGAGACGCGAGAACTCGCTGTTCTTGCGTGAGAGCTGGAGGCGTCGGAACCATGCAGCAAGAATACTCTCCAACTGCAAAATTTCAAAAAGAGTCGCGAACCTCGTCCGCAAAACGGCGCACGGAGTCTCGGATTGCACTTTTGGACGGCCCCGCTTCGCTAATTGCTCGGGAGACCGGCACAATCACCGATCCGTTCGGGCACCGCTCAAACATTCTGGCCACCTGCGAAACTGATGCGCCCTGCGCACCAACGCCTGGTACCAAGTAAGGCCCATTCAGGGTTTCCCAATCAAAAGCGACATCGTCACGGGTCGCCCCCACGACCGCCCCGACGGAGCCGAGCACTTGATCACGCTGGTTTATTTCTCGGATCGAGCGGAGGACGAACTCTTCGATCCTTTCTCCCCCATCGGTATGCGAACGTTGAACTGTGCGCCCCTCGGGGTTAGAGGTGGCCGCCAGCAAGAAAACCCCTCGCCCGTTCTGCTCCGCCATTCCGTAGAAGTCGGCGAGCGAACCCACGCCTAAGTACGGGCTCACGGTGACTGCGTCAGCGCGTAGGGGCGAGTCCTCCGACAACCATGCCTGAACATACCCAAGATTGGTCGAACCGATGTCGCCGCGTTTGGCATCAGCAATAGTCAGTAGGCCTGCTTCTCGAGCTTCGGAGAGGACCTGCTCGAGCACGGCGAAGCCTTTTGAACCAAACCGCTCGAAGTAAGCAACCTGCGGTTTAATCACCGCAACCTCTTCTCTGGCGATCTCCACGAGCGCCCTTGAGAAGTACTCCAAACCTTCAACAGAATCTGGCCGGTCCCATCCAAGCAACGCTGAGGAGCTCGGATCAATTCCGAGACACAGGCCACCTTGTTCTCGAAGTCGCTCGACCAGCCTTTGCCCAAAACTTTCAACCATGTGCGGCGCCCTTGATCTCAGTAAGCGTGGTGCCATTTGCACTCAGCCATTCAAACAACTCGCGTTGGATTCGCCAAGGAGCTCGAGGATTCTCAAAAGTAGCGGTACCGACCTCTACCGCATCTGCACCAGCCATAATCATGGCCGCAGCGTCCTCCCCACTTGCAATGCCGCCCACACCAACGATTGGAATATCGGGAAAGGCTGCGCGGCACTCGTAGACCGCACGTAACGCCACAGGAAAAATTCCTCGGCCGCTCACTCCGCCAACTTCATTGCCGAGTATTGGGCTTCGCGATTTCGTGTCAATGACCATCCCGAGCAAAGTGTTGGTAAGCACTAAGGCATCTGCTCCAGCTTCAATAGCCGCCTCGGCAATCGAAACTAGGTCTGGGGTATTGGGGCTGAGCTTGATCCAAACGGGCACGCCACCGACTTTGGATGCCGCGACTAGTTCGGCTGTCAACTTCGCAGAGTGCGCGAAAATTCCGGTTCGGCCCTCTAAGTTCGGACAACTAGCGTTCACCTCAATCGCAACTACCCCTGAATTAATAAGAGCCTGAGCAACGTCAGCGTATTCCTGGACGCTCCGACCCCAAGTCGAGGCCACGACCCTCGCTTTTGTTTTCCGCAAGTCGGGCAAGTACTCCTCAAGCCAACGAGCAATTCCGGGGCCACTTAATCCAACTGAATTAACCATCGATTCGCCCCATGAGGCGACACGGGGCGCCGGATTACCGGACCACTCGAATGAGGCCAGTGACTTAACAACCACCCCTCCCAGCTCGGAAAGGTCGCCGTATTCCGAGAGCTCTGCTCCAAGACCACCGGTTCCCGCGGCAGTGAGCACCGGACCATTCAGGTCAACCTCACCAACGCAAACAGGCATGACTTTCATTGGTGAAGTTCCTGCAGGCTCGTCACGCGCCATCCATGGGCCTTAGTTTCGGCAATACCAAGGACTGCAGCCTGGGCAGCAGCCAATGTGGTTAGGCACGGGACACCATGGACTGTACTGGCCCTACGAATTGCCGCACCATCGGCGTACGCATTCGAACCCGAAGGAGTGTTGACCACTAGTTGAATAAAGCCATCAGCAATCAGTTCAACTGCACTGTCACCGGGCTCCATGGCGCCGTACTTTTTAACCACCCGAGAAACCATAAGTCCATGCTCTTGGAGGAATTTGGCTGTTCCTGTCGTCGCAACCAATTCGAAACCAGAAGCCAAGAAGGATCTCGCCACCTCTAGTCCAGATGTCTTGTCCCGATCGGAAAGCGAGAGGAACACACGCCCTGACCGAGGCAACCCGGTGCCCGCAGCAAGTTGGGCTTTGGCGAAGGCTATTCCAAAGCTCTCGCCGATACCCATAACCTCGCCCGTAGACCGCATTTCTGGTCCAAGAACCGTGTCAACACCTGGGAATCGGTTGAAGGGAAGAACTGCTTCCTTCACGCTGACGTAGGTGGGGATAGGTGTTTCAGCGGGAACAATTCCCGCGTGTCGTAGGTCGTTCAGCGATTCACCCAGCATGATTCTCGTTGCAGCCTGCGCAAGCGAAACTCCCGTGGCCTTTGCAACGAAGGGTACCGTCCGCGAAGCGCGAGGATTGGCTTCCAGTACAAAGACTTGTTCGTCGCGAACCGCGAACTGAACGTTGATTAAGCCAACAACTTGCAGACCTTCGGCAATCTTCAGTGTCGCGGAGCGGAGAGCTTCAACCACCTGAGACGAGAGGTTCTGTGCCGGCAGAGCGCACGCCGAGTCTCCCGAGTGCACTCCGGCCTCTTCGACGTGCTCCATCACGCCAGCGATGAAAACCTCGCCCAATGAGTCTCTGAGGGCATCAACGTCAACTTCCACGGCCGACTCTAAGAAGGAGTCAATAAGAATCGGCCTACTTTGAGCCACGCCGCCTTCACGGGCCAGAGCTCCGTGGACATCGGTCAAGTTCGCCATAACGCGTTCAAGCGATACATCGTCATAGACGATTTCCATTGCCCGCCCACCTAACACATAGCTAGGTCGAACCAACACCGGGTAGCCAATGTCGGACACGACTTTCTTAGCCTCATCAATATTCCAGACAACCGCTCCAGGAGGTTGTGCGAGACCCAATTTCGAACATAACGCAGACCATTGTTCTCGGTCTTCGGCCAAGTCAATGGAAGCCACTGGAGTGCCAAGAATGAGCGACGAGTCGATTGAGTGAGAGAGTTTGAGCGGGGTTTGACCTCCGAGCGAAACAATTACACCCACCAAACGAGCTCCGTCGGTGCAAGCGGCTTGCTCCGCTGCGATTACCTCAGCGAGGTCGCTAGGAGTCAATGGCTCGAAATAGAGACGGTCAGAGGTTGAATAATCAGTTGAAACCGTCTCTGGATTGCAGTTGACCATGATTGCCTCGTAGCCCATGGCGCGGATGGCTTGCGCCGCATGCACACAGCAGTAGTCAAACTCAATGCCCTGACCAATTCGGTTAGGTCCGGAGCCAAGAATAATCACGCGATCCTTAGAAGACGTCTGAACTTCCGATTCATCTTCGAATGTTCCATAGTGATACGGGGTCGACGCCTCGAACTCGGCGGCGCAGGTGTCAACCGTCTTGAAGGTCACCTTAACGCCATGGGCTTCGCGCAAGGTCTTAACCGTGGCGATGTCAGTCTTTGCCAAGATAGCAATCTGGTCATCACTAAAGCCCCATTGTTTGTATCGACGCCACTCACGTGAGGTAAAGGAAGTGAGATCGGAGGATTCAAGCTCACGTTCTCTTAAAACAATCTCCTGCAACTGCCACAAGAACCATGGGTCGATTCCCGTCCGCAAATTAATTTCATCGATGGTGGCGCCGCGCCACAGAACAGCGTGGAGCGCGTACATCCGCTCAGGTGTAGCAATTATGCACTTCTCCCAAAGCGCCTCGTCACTCAATTCGGAGAACTCCTCTCGGCCCGAGAGAGCGAAACCCAGCCGCCCCTGTTCGAGCGAGCGAATCGCCTTTTGCAATGACTCCGCAAAGTTCCGGCCGATGGCCATTACCTCGCCCACCGACTGCATGCGAGTGCCCAATATTGGATTCGCCCCGGGCAGCTTTTCGAAAGCCCACCGAGGAATCTTGGTTACCACGTAGTCAATTACTGGCTCGAAGCTCGCCGGGGTCAGTTTGGTGATGTCATTTTGGATTTCGTCCAATGAATAGCCAACCGCCAAACGCGCGGCAATCTTGGCAATCGGGAAGCCAGTCGCTTTTGAGGCGAGCGCAGAGGAGCGTGAAACGCGAGGATTCATCTCGATGACGAGCCTCTCACCCGTGGCAGGATTCACCGCAAACTGAACGTTCGATCCACCGGTCTCAACACCCACTCGACGAAGGACGGCAAAGGCGTCATCGCGCATTTCTTGGTACTCAACATCCGAAAGGGTTTGAATTGGCGCGACCGTGATGGAGTCGCCGGTGTGAACTCCCATTGGGTCGAAATTCTCAATCCCGCAGACGATTACGCAGTTATCAGCGCGATCGCGCATTACCTCTAACTCGTATTCTTTCCATCCAGCAATCGACTGTTCAACAAGAATTTCACCAATTGGCGAGGCCGCAATACCCTCTACTGCGAGCTGCTTAAAACGTTCAGCGTCATGGGCAATACCAGTTCCTGCACCACCCAAGATGAAGCTCGGACGAATGATGATCGGCCAGCCAATCTTTTCGGCGATGGTTAATGCTTCATCAACCGAGCGAGCGAAGTCTGATTCGGGAACGGCGAGGCCAATATCAGCCATAGCCTTCTTAAACAGTTCACGGTCTTCGGCGGTTGAGATTGCTTCAGGCCTCGCACCGATTACTTCGATGCCGAGACGTTCAAACACCCCATCAGCCACCAGGGCCATCGTCAGGTTCAGAGCGGTCTGTCCACCCAAGGTGGGCAAGACTGCATCAGGCTTCTCCTTTTCGAGAATCTGAATCAATACTTCGACGTTGAGGGGCTCAACGTAGGTAACATCAGCGGTTCCGGGATCGGTCATGATGGTGGCTGGGTTTGAGTTCACGAGAATTACTTTGTAGCCCTCTTCCCGCAGCACTTGGCACGCTTGGGTTCCCGAGTAATCGAACTCACAAGCCTGTCCAATCACGATTGGTCCAGAGCCGATCACGAGGATTGAGTGGATATCGTCGCGACGTGGCATTAGAGGGCCTCCAAGGAGCCTGAGGTAAGAAGACGTTCAAAGCGATCGAAGAGGTACCTGGCATCATGCGGGCCGGGTCCAGCCTCGGGGTGATACTGAACAGAGAAGGCTCTCAGCGAGGGTGCAGTAATGCCCTCAACCACGCCATCGTTTAGATTTACGTGGCTGACGTGCGCGGCCTTCAGGCCATCGCTGTTTACGGCGTAGTTGTGGTTTTGTGCCGTGATTTCAATTCGACCGGTCTCAAGGTCCTTCACCGGGTGATTGCTCCCATGGTGACCAAAGGGCAGCTTGTACGTAGCTGCACCAAGTGCGGTCGCTAGTAGCTGGTGTCCCAGACAGATTCCGAAGATTGGTAGGCGTTCCACGAGGTTTGCGATGGTAGTGACTTGTGGGGCCAGCGCCGCGGGGTCACCTGGACCATTCGAGAGGAAAAGTCCGTCTGGGTTTAACGACAGGATTTCGTCTGCGGTGATGTGCGCCGGCACCACAGTGACTCGGAAGCGTTCTGCTAACTGACGCACCATTGTCGACTTGATGCCATAGTCGAGCGCAACAATCCGAAGCCCTTCACTGCCCCGTTCATAAGGTTCGTGAGTTGTAACGAGACTCACGTAGTCCATTTGATCGGTGCCCTTGGCTACCTTGGCCGCCTCTCGCAGTACCTCAAGTGGAGCGTTACCAAAGGCACCAGGAAGTGCACCGGCCGACCGAAGGTGCTTAGTGAGGCGACGAGTGTCGATGCCAGCAATTGCTGGAATACGGTGCTGAATGAGATAGCCCTCGAGAGGTCCAGCGGAGCGCCAGTTCGATGGCAGGTCGGCCATCTCTCTCATAACTATTCCCTTGGCCCAAGGCTTTACCGCCTCATCATCGAGCGGCGTGATGCCGTAGTTTCCAATGTGGGGATAAGTAAAAGCAATAATTTGGCCGGCGTAACTCGGGTCGGTGAGTACTTCTTGATATCCGCTCAACGCCGTGTTGAAAACAAACTCTCCGGTAGTAACGCCTTCTTCGGGAATGAACCCGACGGCATAGCCCTCGAACACCGTTCCATCGTTGAGAACAATCGCCGCATCTTGCCGCTTCATCGCAACTCTCCTTCGTGAAACACCAGTGTTCCCTTCGCGATGACCGCGTTAACCCCACCAAACATGTTGCGACCGTCGTAGGGGGTATTCCTCGCACGGCTCTGTAATCGGTCAGCCGAAACAGTCCACGTCGCCCTGGGATCAAACACGGTGATATTCGCCACTTCACCCTCGACAATCTCGCCGCCTTGCGGGCTTAGTCCATTCGATACTTCGGCGTGTCTAAGTTGAGCGATACGAGCCGGTCCACGACTGAGGACCGAATAGAAAATCTCCGGATCACATTGTTCAACGCCCAGCGCCTCGAAAGTCAAAGAGGCGGCCGTCTCTAGACCCAGCATGCCTGCTGGCGCTTCATCGAAGGCGCGATCTTTGAGCTCTGGCGCATGAGGTGCGTGGTCAGTCGCAACCGCGTCAATAACGCCCTTACGAAGAGCCTCTCGAAGCGCGAGTACGTCGTGAGCACCACGCAATGGTGGGTGAACCTTGAAGATTGGGTCGTACTGGGAACATTCACTCTCGTCGAGGGTTAAGTGATGAGGCGTGACTTCACACGTCACGTCGAGGCCCTCAATCTTGGCCGCCACCACCAGGTCAATTGCACGCTGGGTCGAGAGATGCAGAAAATGAACCCTCGCTCCAGTGGCTCGAACCAAATCAATGTCTCTTTGGACCATGATCTCCTCGCCCAGCCCCGATCTTCCTGGAAGGCCGAGGCTCTCTGCGAGTGCTCCCGCATTCATCACTCCGCTCCCTACTAACGAGGCATCTTCGCAGTGCTGCGCGAGCCTGACTCCAAGGGAACTCGAATACGTCAAAGCTTTTTGCATCACACCGGCACTCTGAACGCCGTTGCCGTCGTCGGTGAATATCCGCACGCCCATCTCAGCCATTTCGGCCATTGGTGCGAGGTGTTCTCCGGCCCGATTTTGGGTAATGGCTCCCGCCACAGCAACAGTGATTGGAGTCCGGGCCCCGGCTGCGAGAACAAATGACGCGATGGCAACATTATCGATAGCCGGCTCAGTATTAGGCATCGCCACAAGAGCTGTATATCCACCCACGATCGCCGCCCGAGCACCAGATTCAATGGTTTCCGCAGCTTCCCCGCCCGGTTCACGCAAGTGTGTGTGCAAGTCCACAAATCCAGGCCCTACCCACATGCCTTCCGCACGAACTATTTGGTCCTCGGCCGAAGGTGGAATCGAATCAGCAATCTCAGTCATCACACCATTGACGATGCGGATATCGGCCTTCTTGATACCTCTAGTGGAGATGACGAGTCCATCGGTAATCAAAATGCTTGTCATTTGGAACCTCCAAGGCCTGAAATTGAGAGATAGAGAACAGCCATGCGCACTGGCACACCGTTTGAAACTTGGCGCTCAATAATTGCCAAAGGACCGTCAGCCACTTGGGAGTCAATCTCTACTCCACGATTCATCGGACCAGGGTGCATCACCAGGGCGTCTCTCTTTAAGAGCTTGGCCCGCTCTTCGGTCAAACCGAATGTTGCCGTGTATTCGCTCAAGGTCGGAACGAACGACCCAGTCCCCCGCTCCTTTTGGAGTCTGAGGAGGCCAACTACATCGGCCCAACGAAGCGCCTCGTCGAAATCTTCGGCTAGGGTGACGCCCCATTGAGCAATACTCTTTGGAACAAGAGTGGGCGGCCCAGCCACCCTCACTTCGGCCCCGAGTGCCGTGTAGGCGGCGATATCACTACGTGCGACCCGTGAGTGGCGAATATCTCCAACAATCAGAATTCTCAGACCCTCGAAGAGGCTCGCTCCAGTTTCAATTGGATTAACTCCTTGTCGTTCGGAAAGAACCTGGCGCACCGTGAAGGCATCCAACAAACCTTGTGTAGGGTGCTGGTGCTGCCCGTCACCGGCGTTGATGACCTTAACGTGAGGAACGTATCGACTCACTTGTTCGGCCGCCCCACTCGAAGCGTGCCGTAGAACCACAGCGTCAATTCCTAACGCATCGACGGTCGCGATTGTGTCTCGTAGGCTTTCACCCTTCTTAACGCTCGATGAAGCAATCGCTAAGGACAGCACATCTGCGCTTAGCCGCTTGGCTGCAGTTTCGAACGACAAGCGGGTTCGGGTCGACTCTTCGAAAAAGAGCGATGCTACAACTCGCCCCTTCAACGCTGGCACCTTCTTGATTGAACGTTGGTTGACCTCAACGAACGATTCCGCTGTATCGAGGATCTCGATAATCGCCTCTTTGCTTAAGTCTGAGAGCGAGAGCAGATTCTTTCCGCGAATCGTACAAATCACTGCTCACCCCTCGTTCCAATCCACACGCCATCAAGGGTCGCCACAATGGCTTCATCACGAGAGGTGGGTAAGTTTTTGCCGATGTAGTCAGGTCGGATAGGCAACTCGCGATGACCTCGATCAACCATCACCGCTAGCTGGATCACTCGTGGTCGACCCCACTCCGATAATGCGTTCAGGGCGGCACGGATTGTCCGCCCGGTGAAAAGTACGTCATCAATCAAAATGACGGTTTTGTCTTCGAGAGAGACCGGAATTCGAGTCTCAGAGGATTCGGGCACAGGACGTTGGTCAATGTCATCTCGGTAAAACGAGACGTCGATCAAACCCAACTCCACGTTCTGTTGACCAATCTCAGCCAGCAGGTCACGCAAACGTTCTCCGAACGAGACCCCACCTCGTTGCAATGCGACTAAAACGACATCCTCGAGGTTTTCGTTTTTTTCGATTATCTCGTGCGCCATGCGCTTTAGGGCGCGAGCAACGTCTTCGTTGCTAAGGAGCTCGCTCTTTGCAAAAAACGCCAGGCCACCTATGTGGGCCTGGCGTGTTTGATTCTGATTCATTCTTCTCCTGTCGTATAGGCCTCACAGGACCTACTTCACGACAATTCCTTGCGGGTGTCAAACGACACCCGCAAGGAGCTGTTGTTTAAACCTTAGTGGACGTTTACCGTAGTGGTAACCGCACTCACAATAATTCCGGAAACGGCAACCCAAACCCAGAACAGTCGGACCAGGCCAGCGTGGAACCACTTCTCGCCGGTCAAGACGCCCCGAGCTGAGCGAACCACCATCGCTAGGCCCAAGTAGGCCAAGAGAATGAAGTGGACGAGAGCTGATCCAGTCAACACCATCATCGAAGATGAGTAGGCGGTGTATGAAAGGGTGTGGGAGTCGTTAACCGCAACGTAAATCTGTGGAAGGTGACGAAGCTGCACTACTGAAAGCACAGCGGCCACAACAACCGCAACAGTTGCAAACAATGCATTCCACGTGAAGGCGGCACGGTTGCCGTTCTTACGCAAGTTGCGCTCAGCCGACCAGAAAATCAGCGCTGATAACACTGATACGCCGGTAACCAGCCAGTTAAAGCTAGGTGACATTGGCGCAACGTGGATCAGGTGCTGGGATGGCAGGTTGGCGAGGTTCTCGTAGTAGCCGTAGGTGTGAACCTTGTCTACTGGCAGACCCACCATCGACATCCAGTGATTCTGGGTGTTGACTCCACGTAGGTAGAGGTAGGTGAAGAGCATGGCGCTCATGGTGATGATGTCACCACCGATGAAGAGCCAAAGGGCCATCTTCTGGCGACCGTACACCTTTGCCGGTGGCTCGTGGTGGCCTCCGTCGTGGTGCTCTTGGTGCTGGGCATTCAAAGTGTTGGTTGCCATTAGCGCTTACCTCCAAAGTTGTAAGGGTCTTCCTTGATAGTTGGCAGAACGTCGAAGTTCTCCAGTGGTGGTGGTGTTGGCACCAACCACTCGAGCGAGTTGGCCTGCCATGGGTTCGGGCCCGAAGGCTCTCCCTTGCGCCACGAACTGATGACCGCACCGAGCAAGACGAGCATTCCCGCCATGATCATGTAGGCACCCATCGTGGTGACAAAGTTGGTGTGCTCGAAAATCATCGAGTAGCTGGAGTAGCGACGCGGCATTCCGCGAAGTCCCGAGACGAACATCGCCAAGAAGGTCACCTGGACACCGATAAAGACGAGCCAGAATGAAATCTTGCCCTGCGTCTCATCGAGGTAGCGACCCGACACCTTCGGGAACCAGAAGGCCAGCGCAGCGATAGCACCGAACAATACCGATCCGACGAATACGTAGTGGAAGTGAGCAGTTACGAACATCGTGCCGTGCAACTGGTTGTCAATCGGAATGTCCGAGAGGTAGATACCAGTAATACCGGCGATGATGAAGTTGAATACGAATCCAAATAGCCACAGTGTTGGCAACTTCATCCAGATGTTGCCTCGCCACAGAGTTCCGAGGAGTACGAGGAAGAATAATCCGGTTGGGATTGAAATCAACTCAGTGGTCAACATGAATGGACCGCCCAAAGTTGGGGCCCAGCCGGTGGTGAACATGTGGTGAGCCCAAACCAAGACTGAAAGTCCAGCCAGACCGGTCATTCCAGCAATCGCAGTGCGGTAGCTGAAGACTGGCTTGCGGGACATAACGGCAGCGATTTCGAACAACGCTGCAACAGCCGGGATCAAGATCACGTACACCTCAGGGTGACCCATGAGCCAGAACAGGTTGGCCTGAAGCCATCCTGCTCCACCACCGCTGGCTACGAAGAAGCTCGTAGAGACAGTGCGGTCGAGAATCTGAATTGCCTCAACGGTCAAGAAGTATGGGAACGCGTACAGACCCAGAGCAGCCGCAATGACCGAACCCCAAACGAAGATTGGCAGACGGCTGAGCGTCATGCCCTTCGTGCGGAGAGTCATCACTGTTGCAATGGTGTTGATACCGGCCACCGTGGTCGAGACGGTAAAGACAATGATCGCCATGGCGAAGAAGTCCATTCCGACGCCCGCCTGGTTAGAGATTGGCGCAAGCACGACCCAACCCACTGGCAGTGAGCCAACGGCGAGGGTGGTCAAGAGCAATCCGGCCGCAGCGACAAGTGTCCAGAAACTCAGTGCGTTCAGCCGTGGAAAGGCCATGTCGTGAGCACCAATCATAATTGGCACTACGAAGTTGGCCCATGGACCAGCTACAGCAACGATGAGCGCAAGGATCATCAACATACCGTGGACGGCAATAAAGCCGTTGTAGACCTGCTGGTCAACGAAGTGGTTTCCCGGGGTTAGCAACTGCGTACGAATTGCCATTGCCAAGATTCCACCGGCGCCCAATAGGACCATGGTCATGATGATGTACTGAACACCAACGACCTTGTGGTCGGTGCAGTACTTCCAGTAACGAGCACGGCCCTGGTTCTCACCGGCGTAGTACAGGTCGTCGGCACGAGTGTGGTCGCGACCGATGAACCAACGGCCTGGGCCGTTGAGTGCACCAATACCGAGCCAGAAACCTACGGTCCAACCACAAGAGGTAAGAACCGCGACCTGGTCTGAGAATGTACGGGTGGTGTTGTCCAGAGTGTGGCGGCCAATAAACCAGGCCAACCAGGCGAACACCACACCACCGATTAGGGCAGTGAGGAAGTTCTGGCGACGGGCTAGGCCGCCGCCTTTACTCTTGGTAGGAGCGTGTTGCAAAGTTGTAGTCATGATTCCTCCTACGCCCGCTGCGGTTGAGCCGCGAGCCAGTTGTCAAAGCCTTGAGTCGTCATGACTTGGCCCTGGGTAACCATGAACGCGTGGTTCAGGCCGCAGAACTGAGTACAACGAATGTCAAAGGTGCCGAGCTTGTTCGGCGTGGTGTGTAGTTCGGTAACGGTACCGACGTTGGCGTCAACCTGAATACCCATTTGGGCAATCCAGAAGCCGTGAGTTACGTCCTTCGAGGTGATGTGGAATACCACTTCACGGTTCTCTGGCAAAACCAAAGTGTTGGACTGAACGTGGGTTCCCGCGTACGAGAAGCTCCAGAGCCATTGCTGACCAGTTACGTTCACGACTAGCGGGTTGGCTTCGTTGCCACCGTTGTCAACCGACAATGCACCGAGACCCCAGATAAGCAGGAATACGGTAAGCACGGTCGAAGCCAAAATCCAGCCAATGGTCAAACGAGCGTTTTCGCGAGTCTGATCTTTGGCGGCTGGTGGAACCGAGTCGCCCCGGTAAACGTTGTGGCGAAGCAGGTAGGCCGTTGCGGCGTAGACACCGGCGGCCACAGGAGCGGCGGCAACCGAGAAGACGACCATGGTCAGGATGGTCAAGTGCATGTTCGAAGACATGGACATTGGCATCAGATAACCAGGGGCCCAAATTGAGATAATTACACCAACCACTGTCAGGGTGAACCATAACCAGTAGAAGCCGGCGAGTGAGTATTTTTTGTTAGTAGCCATGTTCCTATTCCTTACTTAACCGTCAGGGTGCCGGACATGTAGCCGTAGGTGGACATCGCCTCACCGAACTGGCCTTGACGCGAACCACCACAGGGGAACTCACAGTTCCATTCGTAGACGCCCTTAGAGCCAGTCTTGAAGGAGAACTTGATGATGTTTGGTGCAGTGTAAACACCAGCGCCAATCTTCACGGTGCCGCCCTTGGAGTCAGCGGGTAGCGGGACACTCACAAACAGGCTCGAGCCTGATCCAGGAATGCCGCGAAGAGTGAAGGTGTGACCGATGTTGGTGGGATCAACGTGAGTCACCGTGACACCGTTGACCGTTGCGGTGCCACCAATGGTGCCCATCACTTGATCGAAGAAGTAGTTGTTAAGAGCTCCACCGGAGTCGTACTGCTTGATCGTCACGTTGACGGTGGTGTTCGCAGGAACTTCCATTGCCTGGTTCGAGTACGAAACCCAGTCCGGGTGAGGCCCCCCAGTTGCTCCGTGCTGACCCGCGAGCGAGTCAGGGAACGTACTGAAAGTCAAGTTACAAGTATTAGCTTGTGTGGCATCGGTTACGCATTGGAGGGTTTTTTGATGCGGCGTGTTGCTAGCGAGTGCAAAACCCGCGAGCGCCAACGCTGCGCCACCCAATACCACTGAGGCCAAGGCAGTCGCGACGGACTTGGACCGATTCATGGTTCTCCTTATCAGCTGCCGATGGATCCTCGACAGCACCGTTCACTACGTTAATTCCGAACTTTGTGAAATTGTTGTAATGTTCATGAAGTGCCTGAGAATCCTAAGAACGTCCTACGAATCAAAATTGGCATCGTTCTAGCAGTGCTCATTTGCGCAACCGCTGGTTGGTTTGAAACCACCAGAGCTATTTCGGGCAACACCCTTTCCTGGGTTTATGCCTTCGAATGGCCATTTCTCGGTATTTACGGCATTTTCATGGGCAGGCGACTCTTGGCGGAAGAGCGTGGCACCAAGCCAAAGAAGGCTCCCCAGGCTGATGCCCAGTCGGACGACCGCCTCGTTGAGTGGAACCGCTATCTAGCGGAGCGTCACCAGGCCGATCAGGAAAAACGCGAAGACTGACGTTCCAAGGCGGCAAGCAAACCGCCATCACGGGCCATAATTCGCCGGACAATTACCACTAAGCACGGTACCGCCCAAAAATCCCCGCACACCCAAAGTATTGCTGCGGCCAGTTGCTGCTGCGAGAAGTCGTGGGCCGTTGGGTGCCACTTCCCCATCATGGCCATGGAGCCCATCATTGGGTACCAGGCGACTTTCGTGAAAATTGACATTGACATCGCCATGAGCAACATTTCCAGCATGGTGCCTAAGACCAATAACAACTGCCAACGAAGTTTGGCCTCGTGTGATTTTCCGGGCCCACGGACGATAAACGAGAAGAAGAAGAGCCCAGAAAGAAGAAAAGCCGGCTCCATTAACCAATCCATTGCCCAAGGTGAATTCATCGTTGCATTGAACACCGTAGGTAGGTGGGAAGCAACCATCACCCCATTTAAGAAAACAAACGCAATGACTGGGTGGTTGAGTTTGCTCTGAGCGAAGCGAGAAGTTGGAAATTGGCCAGAGGTAAACATCCAGCGGCCGAGTTTCCTACCCGCGCCCGAGTAGATCAGACCAATTGGGACAATGAACATCACAAAGATGTGCGAAATCATGTGAAGCGGAAGTTCGCGCATGGCGCGCTCGGCGAAGCTTGAAGAACTTGCCCACCACAAGGTAAACCAACTCAGTAAGGCCACGGCGTTATTCAGCTTCGCCTGCACAGTCCGATCATGGTCGCGATACAGGCTCACCAAGACACTGACCGCCCCGACAAGGCTCAGTACCGCGAGCGGGGTGAATCTCACTTAACTCCAAGTCCGTTCAGCAGCTGCACAATTTCTTGAGCTCCGGAGTGCTGTCCGGCCCATGTTGCGAGTGGATTGTCGGCAATAACCCATCGCAATCTCTGAGTCGGGCTGATTATGTAGAAGTAGTCCGAGTGAATACTCATCTTGTCGGTTGGCTTCATCGAAACTTCAATGCCGTAGTTCGACCAAACTTGCTTAACCTTGCTCAATTGACCGGTAACAAAATAGAAGTTCTTGACGTTACTGAGGTCATGACGTTCAATGAATACCTTGAGGTCACGGACCGACTCATGATAAGGATCTGCGGCAACCGCCACGAAGTCAACTTTGGCGCCTTCGCTGAGTAGCGCTCTAGCTTGCACAATCTGGTCTGCCATTAGTGGGCAATCCGTCCAGCAGTGCGGATCGAGTGCGACCAGAACTGTGAAGCGGCCAGGGTGTTCGCCCAGTCGGTAGGACTGCCCGAATTGGTCGGTAAGTGAAAAGGACGCGGCCATGCCATTTGCCGGAGCCGGTTGCCCGTTGGCAGCGAGAAACCAAGTCGTCTCGTTCGAAGAAAAGGGCGCAAGAATCATCGCCACGAGAGAAATAGCAACCATCGAAATCGAGAATGCTGCCAAGACCGAGCCAGTTAGCGAACGCATCTCCACTGACAAGCGTCGATTTAATGGTGGTGCGCCAACAAGAGCCGGTGATGCACAATAAGCAAGGATGGCCAAAGGGACGAGAGAATTAACGTCCGTCGAGAGTCCGCCAAAGAGAGCCGTGTCTTGGGCGATCACCCAAAAGAAAATCGATCCGACGACTACCGAATACGTAGGCCAGCGCAATTGCCGAGTAAAGCCGATGTAGAGACCATATGCACTTACTGCCATCCAAATCACGATGATGACATTGAATCCGCCACCCATGTTTCCAGCGAGGTTTCCAACGGACCGCACAAGCCAAGCCAAGAGGTGAGGTTGGGCAGTTTGGGTCATTGAGTTGGTCATCTGCGTTAAGGCATTGGCATTGCCCCCTAGCCAAAAGCCTCGATCGGGCAAGCACTGCAACACGGCGGCCACCGCAAAAAGTATGGCCAGGAAGCGAAGCGTGAGCCTGGAGAACAAGCGCTCGAATGTGCCATAAGGAATAGCGAGCCAAGCGCCAGCAATTACGTAGAACAGTGTCGCACCGGGCCAGCCAAAGAGCAGGCTCGAGGTGTTCTGGAAGATTCCTCCCATGGAATTTCCCATCACCCAGATTCCTAGGGCGTATCCAGCACTTACGAATCCGAAAATGCGAGACAGTCGCCCATTTGAAACTATGAGTCCAAGGCCAAGACCGATCTGGAGCCAAGCGATTGCGGCGGCGAGTGCCAGAGGGTGGTTATTCCATACCCCGATTCCAACTCGCACCAGAGAGTCCAGCCACGCGGGAGCACCGTCCAAAGATGGCTTAACTACTTGGTCGGCGAGTCCCAAGGGCATCGAAGGTTGGAATTGGAGAATGCCCGCAATAATCCAAGCGCCACCGAATCCAAAGCGAAGGAATGATCGCTGACGAGTTTCGCCAAGTCCAGTGTCTGACAAATTGAATGTGAACATCAATTTTGTTACAGCTCCAGCGCCAACCAGCACAAACGCAAACAAAATGATGTAAGCGAGATCCACCACCAACAGCAGGTGATGAAAAAGCGCCACGACCGTGGGATTGGTCAATGTAAAAGACCCCTGCCCCATTCCAACCATGTTCAACCTTCCAAGAGTTCGTCAGCGATTGACGAAAGCAGCCCATTCACAAAAGAACCCGACCCATCAGTCGAAAAGTCCTTGGCCAATTGAACCGCTTCATCCAAAATAACGGCCCGCGGTGGCGCATCGGGCAGAAGCATCTCCCCTACGGCCAAGGTCATGATTAGACGGTCTACGACAGCGATTCGCTCAAGTGGCCACGAGTCGGAATAACGCGTGATCAGATCTTCGGCCTGTGCGGTCGCCGATTCCGCCGAACGGAGTAGCTCAACTGTGTACGGATCTGGCTCTAGCGCTAGTTCATAGAGAACAACTGAAGCCGGACGGTCCTTCATATTCGACTCGTAAAGAATTTCGAGTGCGCGTTCACGCGCACGGTGTCGTTGCTGACCGAGTTCGCTCACTAGGCGCGCGTCATGTATTCGCCGGTACGAGTATCGACTTTGATCAACTCGCCAGGTCCCACAAACAACGGAACTTGAACCACGAAACCAGTTTCAAGCGTCGCCGGCTTTCGTGCACCAGACACGCGGTCACCCTGAATACCTGGCTCTGTTTCGGTAATGGTTAATTCAACCGAGGCGGGAAGCTCAACCCCAATAATCTCGCCGTCGTGGCTCACAATCATGGCCTTACCAGTTTCCTTCAAGAAATTCGCTGCCTCACCTAGAGACTTTGCGGACACCGAGACCTGGTCGAATGTGTCTTGATCCATGAAGATGTAGTCATCGCCATCGCGGTAGAGGTACTGCGTATCGGCCTTGTCGATAATCGCTTGTTCGAGCTTTTCGTCAGCTCGGTATGTGCGCTCAATCACCGCACCGGTTCGAGCATTACGCAACTTGGTGCGCACGAACGCGCCACCCTTACCGGGCTTGACGTGTTGGAATTCGATTACTGAAAAGAGGCCGTCATCGACCTTGATGGTTATTCCGTTTTTAATGTCCGAGGTATTAATGGTTGCCATGACGGCGCGCCTTTCGAAGTTGTGCGCTGACTATTCTAGGCAAGCCTACGGAAATTGAGTGAACCTACTGGTTTAGGAGCGAAACTACGGCGTCCACCCCGAGTTCGTAGCTAAGTGCGCGAAACCCAGCAATCGAGCCCGAAACTACCCCAGCGAGCGTTGACACGTGGCGGAAAGGCTCCCTAGCCGCAGGATTCGATAGGTGAATTTCGACCTTGGGGCCATTAAATGTTGCGAGGGCGTCGGTAAGACCCCACGAAACGTGAGTCAGGGCACCCGCATTTATGACAATGGCGGCCGAAACTCCTCGAGCTTCATGCACCGCTTCAATCAGAGCACCTTCGAAGTTGGTTTGTAAATGACGAATTGAGAAACCCGCCAGTTTCGCCCGTTGGGTGGCTCTCGCCACGTGGTCATCCAGAGTCTGGGTACCGTAGATCTCCGGGGAGCGAGTTCCGAGGAGATTCAAATTAGGTCCTGATAGAAGAAGTATTTCTTTACTCATGACTACGGAACTCCTCTAGTACTTGAAGGGCAAGGTCTCGATCGACACCAGGCACTACCTCAAAACCATTTAGGCCGGGCAGGACAAAGGTTAGGTCGTGATGAGCCTTTTTATCATGCGTCATTGCGAGCACGAGATCCTCCGAGCGAAAGTGAGCAGGGATTGAGAAGTTCAAATCAAATCCTGAAACCACCTGGTCGGTCTCACCTACCGCATCGGGACTAACTCGCCCTAACGCATGGGCTAAACGAACTGCGTAACGCAGTCCAATCGCCACGGCCTCACCATGACGAATTGGAGAGTCCTGGGCCAGAGCCAATTTCTCGATGGCGTGAGCCAGTGTGTGGCCATAGTTCAGCAATGCCCGCTGGCCCCCCTCTCGCTCATCGCCGCTCACAATCCGTGCCTTCAGGGCGACCGACATTTCGATGAACTCTTGGTGAGTGGCCGAAACGATTTCAGCGGCACTTCGTTCTTCAAGGAGCCAGCACTTTGCTACCTCGCCGAGTCCACTCCTGAACTCTTCGGATGGCAGTGTGTCGGTTACGTCTAAGTCACAAAGCACCGCGAGTGGTTGGTGAAAGGCGCCCGCGAGATTCTTGCCGGCAGTTAGGTTAATTCCAGTCTTGCCACCAATCGCCGCGTCGACTTGAGCCAACAGTGTGGTCGGGACGTGGATGACCGCTACTCCACGCAGGTAAGTAGCGGCAGCGAAACCCGCTAAGTCCGTGATGGCGCCGCCGCCGACACTGATGACGAGATCGCGACGAGACAACTTAGATTCAGCGAGTTGCTCAAGAACCTCACCGAGGACCTGAATTGTTTTACTCGCCTCCCCATCAGGAACCGTAACGATGTACTGGTTAATGCCTGAGTCGAGGTCGAACCAGGGTTCTTTCATCAAGTTTGCCGAGGTAACGATGCAACACGCTTGAGCTTCTGGCGCAAGCCGGGCGATGATGCCGGCTAGGTGACGCCTTGCGCCGGACTCAACAATGACTTCGTATGAGCGTTCGCCGAGATTCACTGGAATCTTCATGCGTTCCCCATTAAGAACTCCGCGATTTCCTCGGCCAGCACTTCGCTCGCGAGTGACGCGTCAATTTGTTTTGTGGCAATCTCGCGATACAGACTCTCACGATTCGAACGGAGCGTCGCAAGCCCCTGCGCTTTGTCTGTCCCCAAAAGAGGCCGGTTGCCCCGCTCTAAGCGCGGAAGCAAAACTTGGTCGGGCGCATCAAGCCAAACTACAAATTGACTCTGCAGCAACTGCCGAGCCTCTGGCGTCTCAACAATCCCGCCTCCCGTCGAAAGTACGACATCGGTGCCAACGGCTTCACGCAAGACTTGCAACTCTTCGGCCCGAAATGGCGCTACGCCAAAATTGACGATGTAGTCACTCACTCCCCCCGGCAGCTTCGTTTCCAAAACCTTGTCCGTGTCCACCGCGGGAACGGAGAGTCTTTCGGCAAGCACTCTCGCAACAGTGCTCTTGCCCGTCCCCGGCAGCCCGACCAGCACCACGCGAGCCACCTATTTGGGCCGAGCCGATGAAGAGGTTGATGAGGTGTTTGCCAGGAAATTCTGACAGTTCCGAGTGAATTCCTCGACTGAGTCACCGCCGAATTTTCTCACCGCTTCGTTGGCGAGCACTAAGGCCACCATCGCTTCGGCGACCACACCCAGTGCCGGCACCGCGGTGACGTCAGTGCGCTCCTTGAAAGAGACACTGGAATCGCCAGTATCTAGGTCAACAGTCTCGAGCACGGGCCGGTTCAGCGTGGCCAGAGGTTTCATCGCGACTCGGGCCACCAATGGCGACCCCGAACTCACGCCACCTTCGAGCCCACCGGCGTGATCACTTCGCCGCCCGAAACCCCCAGAGTTTCCGGCCGACTCATCGAAGAAAATTGCGTCGTGCGCGACCGAACCACGTTGCCCCGCTTGAGTGAAGCCGTGACCAATTTCCACGCCCTTCACCGCTTGGATACTCAGTAGAGCTTGCCCGATCAAACCATCGAGCTTGCGGTCCCAGTGGACATACGAACCAAGGCCCACAGGCACGCCGTACGCCACTACTTCAGCGATGCCTCCCAGAGAGTCGCCCTCCTTGGCGGCGGCCTTAATTTCAGCAATCATCTGCTCTTCGACTTCCTTCGTGGCGCAACGAACCTCAGACTCATCAATCTTGGAAAGTTCACTGAAGGCCGGCAGGTGATCAGGTGACGCTTCGACTGATCCAATGCGAACAACGTGCGACAAGATGTCAACTCCAATTGTGCGCAGTAAGGCCTTGGCTAAGGCTCCGGCGGCGACGCGCGCGGCAGTTTCTCTCGCACTGGAGCGTTCTAAAACGTCGCGGGCATCGTCAAATGCGTACTTTTGCATACCCACCAGGTCGGCGTGACCTGGTCGTGGTGATCGTAATTTCTTTGAGGGTTCGCCCGGCGCAGCTGACATCTCTTGTTCCCACTTGGGCCACTCTGTGTTGATGATCTCAATTGCCACCGGAGAGCCGAGTGTTCGACCATGTCGCACGCCACCAGTGATTCGAAGTTCGTCGCGCTCGAAGCGCATCCGAGGGCCTCGGCCAAAGCCGAGTCGCCGACGCGCCAGCTCGTCACCAATCACTTCGATGTCGATGGGCAGGCCCGAAGGAAGTCCTTCAACAATTACGGTGAGGCTTGGTCCGTGGCTTTCGCCGGCGGTAAGGAAGCGCAACATCTCCTAAGTCTAGGAGTTGCCCAAACTAGCTGTGAGCGTAGAAGGGGTTGGCTCCCGAGGCGTGGTCGGTGACATCCACGACCTCTTTCAAAACGGGGATTTCTTCCCGAAGCATTTTTTCGATTCCGTCGCTTAAAGTCATGCGACTCATGGCACAGCCCTGACAGCCGCCGGAAAGCATGATGTACGCAACCTGGTTCCCCTCGTCGAGGGCCACTAGGTCAGCACGACCACCGTGGCTCGCGATCGATGGATTGACACTCTCTTCCAAGACTCGAATAGCCACCTGCGCCAACTCACCCGTGACGCCGTGAGCCAAGATCGCTTCGGGGATTCCCGGGTGAAGTTCGTCCGGGGCCGGTTGATTTGGATTTACCAATACCAACCCGTCACTGGCGAACTCAAGACGAGCTCCGCGAAGCCGATCAACTGAGGCCGCTGGTACGACGATGGTGATGCCACCGTCCACGCCCACCGAGGCTCCTTCGGGAGCTTGCGCTACTTCCGAGAAGTAGAGGTCGTAGGTATAGCCCGGGCCCTGGGTGCCGGTTACCTCGATCCAGAGTCCGAGTTCGTCGCTGCGCTCTTCGCTCGCGAGAGCCCCACGAACCATGTCGCGGGCCTCGTCAGTAAGGGTCAAAATGTCAAAAGGTGCGCTACTCACAATTACAAGTGTAAAGGTTTCACTCCGGTGGTGGTACGCCTACTAAGTTTTCTGCGTGACAAATATTCCAATTGACGCCCACGAGTGGGTTACCTTCGAAGACCCTAAGCGCAAGCGAGAATGGCGCTTTGACGTCAGCTTCCTCGAGAGCAACTGGACCTGCATTTTCGGCGACGGCTGCAAGGGCGTACTGACCGAGGACGCAACTGAATTGGTTCAGGGTTGCTGCAGTTACGGGGCTCACTTCGTTGATGAAAAAGACGCCCGACGCGTCGAGAAAGCAGCCAAGCGTCTGACCGATGATCAGTGGCAGTTCAAGTCCAAGGGCGCCAAGGGTACGACTCGCACAAAAAAGAACGGTGAGATCACCACTCGTCTAGTCGACGATGCTTGCATCTTTTTGAATCGTCCCGGGTTTAAGCGCGGACCGGGATGCGCTCTTCACGTTTTGGCCATGGACACTGGCGAGAGTTACATCCCCCTCAAACCGGAAGTGTGCTGGCAGGTTCCTCTGCGTCGCGACGACGAGAGTCGTGACGACGGCTACATCGTTACCAGCATTCGCCAATGGGATCGACGCGACTGGGGTGGCGGTGGAGAAGAGTTTCACTGGTGGTGCACCGAGTCTCCCGACGCCTTCGTGGGTCGAACCCGCGTGGTTGATTCAATGAAAGACGAACTGGTCGCCATGATTGGTGAGTCAACCTACGAGATGTTGCTCGGCTACATGGACAGTCGCGCATCGCAACCTAAGGGCGTGCGCTTGCCTCACCCGGCGGTTCGCTCTAAGGCTTAACCCTCAGCGGCAAGAGGGTCTTCCTCTCCCGAACTCACGCGAGGCAGGGATCCGAGAATTTCTTCGAACGCATCTTCATCAGCGAGACACCACTCGGCGTGGATGTCTTCGGGAGCGGCTCCGCACTCATCGCAAGTGTGGGCGCGTGGACCCGTATTGCGCTTGAGTTCACGGGCTTCGACAAATCGACGGTGGCGACCCTTTTTCACGAAAAACTCCTCACTAGCCCTCAAATACCTCTGAAGGCCTAGACCCTCTACGGGTTGGGGGTCCATTCTACCCCCTCGCCCGCTACAGCGAACTAATAGTCTCGTCGTATGAGTTCTTTCGACCCCCAGGCAATGGTTCAACGATTTCAAGAGCGTGCGGAAGCGGTGAAACGACGCGGATTGCCTCCGATCGAAGGACCCGAACGCCTGCGATTTATTGAGGCCGCCAATCTTGATTTCCAAGACTTCGCAATGTTGGGCGACGCCACCGCCACGCTTGAAGATGGCATCTTGCGCCTGGAGATTGACTTACGACCTCAGGGTTAAGGCGCACTCGCCACAGCGACTCGCGCCGTAGCTTCGGAAAGGGTTGCCGCCGCTTTGGCCAGAGTCGCTAAAACAGCTGGTCTCGCCGACACGGACTGTGCGTCGTAGCAGGAATTAGCGGCGCTCGAGAAATAGTTATAGGCCTTGCCGAGCAATTGAGTCGACTGGTCATCGGGAGTTGGCAGCGACGAATTTGCTTGCTGGGCGTCTAGGTACAGAACAGCACAAATCGTGTGCAACTGGGCTTTGGTCGAACCGGGATTTCGCAGCGTATTCGCCGAAATAGTGCTGTCACTCAACAGAGTGCTGACAGCATGCTTGAGGTTCGACTGCGCGACCCAGTTAACCATCGCAACGGAAGCCTTTATTGAACCGCAGCCCGCGAGCAAAAGCGCCGCACACAGCAAGACGGCTGCACGTTTCATCAGGCAACCGTGATGAGGTGCAATGACTTTCGGCCGCGACGAACAACCATGTATCGGTTGTGTAGTAGTGACTCAACGCCAATCGACGCTGACTCTTCCACTCGAAGGTTATTCACGTAGACGCCACCTTGTTCCAAGAACCGGCGAGCCTCTCCCTTGGACCCAGCCAACTCGCATCGGACCAACAGGTCGGCAATCGAGATACCAACCTCGAGCTCACTACGACCCCAGTTGGAAGAGGGCGCGTCGGCCACAACCTCAAGAAGCGTTGACTCGTCCAGACCATTGATCTCTTCGCCAAACAATGCCGCACCAGCGCGCTCAGCGTTCTGTGCCGCCTGCTCGCCGTGGACTAGCGCCACCACAGCGTTAGCCAAGGCGCGCTGGCCGGCGCGTTCTTGGGGCTTGGAAGTAGTTGCTTCGTCCAGAGAACGAATGGTGTCGTGATCAAGGAATGTGAAAAATCGAAGGAGCGATGGGACCGTTTGGTCGTCAGCATTAAGCAAAAACTGGTGCATCTGGAATGGTGACGTGAGTGACGCATCCAACCACACTCGTTCGTTCCCGCCTTCGGACTTTCCGAACTTCTGACCATCAGCACGCAGCAGCAGTGGTGAGGTAACCCCGGACGCCGGCTTTCCTGTGGTCTTTCGAATTAACTCAGTTCCCATGGTGATATTGCCCCACTGGTCTGATCCGCCCATTTGCAGCGTGCAGTTGTAGTCCAGATTCAGGCGAAGAAAGTCATAGGCCTGAAGAAGCATGTAAGAAAACTCCGTGAAGCTAAGTCCCACATCATCCCGATCGAGTCTGGACTTAACAGAATCCTTCGCAATCATTTGATTAACCGTGAAGTGCTTGCCCACGTCTCGCAGAAAGTCAGTCAATGGCGTTGTCGTT
>Ga0214207_1000047_pt1 | contig 36074 bp, 45 predicted proteins | sample TroBogEpilimnion_6_FD_153045 | JGI IMG/M metagenome (GOLD analysis project Ga0214207, IMG submission 153045) | Freshwater microbial communities from Trout Bog Lake, WI - 13JUL2009 epilimnion | ecosystem: Environmental > Aquatic > Freshwater > Lake > Epilimnion/Euphotic zone | place: Trout Bog... | reverse complement strand
GAGTCAGGCGGCACCGTCCAGAGCGTGTTGTCAGGCGGCACCGTCCAGAGCGTGTTGTCAGGCGCTATCATTGATGGAGAAAAATCCAAGGGAACAAAATGAAATCCATGACATTCATTCTCCGCGCCATCGTCGAAGATTTGCGCCGACCGAACCTAAACACCGAAGGCGGCGAAGTGTTTTTGCCGACGCGGGCCGCGACTTACCACAACGGTTGCTTTGTCATCTGGATGTCATCCTTGACGCTGGCGGGTGGCGTTCTGTTTTTGATTCTGGAGGGCGCGCTGTGATTAACTCAATTTCCAACCCCCGCGAAGCGGCCTTCTCCGTCGCTTCACAAAAGAAAAGCTCTGATTCGGCTGGCCATCCGTCGTCAATGAACCGCGACCGTGCCGAGCTAAATGCCGAGGCGGGGTTTGGAAATTTGATTGTCCCGACGCACGCGCCGACCACGGCTGCGGAACATAACAAATTTCCGAAAGGGCGCTGGTGATATGGAAACCACCTACCCAACGAATCAGGACGCGGCATCGCTGCGCGGTGATTGCATCGAGGCGATAAAGCTGCATGGCGACATGACGGCGGATGAATGCGCGACGCGGCTGGGTCGTAGCGTGCTGGCGATTCGCCCGCGCTTCACTGAGATGCAAAAACGCGGCTGGATTTTCAAGAGCGGCACGCGCCGGAAAAATTCCAGCGGGCTTTACGCGACGGTCTGGACGATTGATCCACAGGCGAGGCTTTTCTGATATGGCGACCAACACGAACAACATCAAGATGACGCGCGGCGGGCATCAAGCCGGTGGAGCGGGCAGTTCGCCGGACTGTTTCAAGGGCGTGGCAGCGGATTTGAAGCGGCTGCGTAAAACCAAAAGCGATTTCCCGTCCGTCTGGCGCAAGAATTTCAAAAAAAATTAACCAACAACAAAACAAAACCATGACTACCGCAATTCAAAAACCGAACGACGCCAAGCGCGACATCCGTTCCCTGATTCAATCTGATTCCGTCAAAGCGCAAATGGCGATGGTGCTGCCGAAGCATCTGACCGCCGATCGCATGGCCCGCGTTGCTTGCACGGCGATTCTGAAAACGCCGAAGCTCGCGCAATGCCGGACGGAAAGCTTGCTCCAAGCACTCATGCTTTGCTCGCAGGCCGGGCTGGAGCCGGATGGCCGCAACGCGCATCTGATTCCCTACGGCGATATTGTCCAAGTCATCTTTGATTGGAAGGGGCTGGTGGCTTTGGCTCGCCGTAACGGCGTGCAGAACATCGCCGCCGATGTGGTCTGCGAAAACGACACGTTTGAATTTTTCCGTGACGGCGACGGTTTGAAGTTCAAGCACGTCATCAACTATCGCCAGCCCAGGGGCGCGATGTTCGCGGCGTTCTGCATCTGGAAGGACGGCGAACAGTTTGACGGCGAAGTGATGACCAAGGACGAGATTGACGGCATCCGCAAGCGTAGCAAGGCGTCCGGCTCTGGTCCGTGGGTGACGGATTACAACGAGATGGCGAAAAAGACGGTTGTGCGCCGGTCATCGAAGAAATGGCCGCTCGACGCCGAGATTGCCGAAGCTGCTTTGGTGGATGAAGTGACGCCGCCGCAAGTGGTGAACCGGCCAATTTTTAACGCAGTTGCACCGCTGGAAATGGAGTCCGAAGAAGTCCCGCAGTTGTCGCCGCCGCACGCGGATGATGTGCCAATGACCGGCCCGACGCCGTTGGCCGACAAGCCCGCTTCCACGAACTACCTGAAAGGCATTCGCGGATTGATGAAGCTCGGACAGATCGAGGAAGGCGAATTTCTGGATTTCGCCCGCGCGTCGCTCGGCTGGGATGATTCGCTGTCGTCGCTGGAAGAAGTGGCCACCGTGGCACCGGCCAAGCTCGCCGTCGCTTACGACGATTGGCAGAACGTCTTGACCCGTTTCGACAAGGCGAAAGGAGCGGCCAAGTGATTACCACCGACGAACGGGAAGGATGCACCAGCGCCAGCAGCGCCGAGGCGGATAGTCTTTGCGCGGGGCGGCATCTGGCACAGCGCGGCATTCCCGAAGGGGTGAAGTCGGCAGACGCCACGACCGGCACGCGGATTCACGCCGCGCTGGAAGGCTCAATCCCTGTCAGCAGCCTTGAGGTTGATGAAATCGAGACGGCGGAAAAATGCCAGATCATCGAGGCGACCTTGGAAGATAGTATTTTCGGCGTCGTCAAACCCAATGTCATCCGCGAGCAGCGGCTTTGGGCGACGGTTGGAACCGGCAAGTATCGGCACAGCGGCAAGGCTGACGTGATTTATACGGCGGGATCTGTGGCGCTGGTGCTGGATTACAAAACCGGCCGCAACGAAGCGACGGAATCTGCCCGCAATTTGCAGTTGCGCGACTTGGCGGTTTTGGTGGCATCAAACTTTGGCTTCAGAACGGTTCACGTCGCCATCATCCAGCCGTGGGCGACGATGAATCCCGAAGTCTGCACTTATGAAGTTGACGACCTGATTACGGCACAAGATTCGATGGCTGACCGCGTGGTGTTGTCGAATGACAAGTTTGCGAAGCGGACGCCTGGTAATGTTCAATGCCAATACTGCCGCGCGAAGGCGACGTGTGCGGAGTTTCTCGCCGCTTCACTTCCGACCATACCACCGAGCGAGCCGGACAATGTTTCCGCCGGAGTCCGTGCGTTGACCAGTGAACGCCTCGGCAAATTCCTCGCGCTGGTCCGGATGGCCGAGGAAACCGCGACCGAAGAAGTTCGCCGCCGGCTGGACGCGGGCGAGTCTGTTGACGGTTGGACGATCAAGCCCGGCAGAGAGACTGAGAAGATCACCAACGCGCAAACCGTGTTCAATCGCGCTTTGGCCGCTGGCATCACCCAAGGCGCTTTTGTGGCCGAGTGCATCACGGTTGGAAAGACCGCGCTCAAGACCGCGCTCAAGACGGCGACGGGCGCGAAGGGCAAGGCGCTGGACGCGAAGATGGACGAACTGCTTGCCGGTGCGACGGAAACCAAAACCAGCAGCCCGATTCTGACAAAGGTATGACCTCAACCAAGACGCCATGAACGTTCCAAACGCCAACGAGAAACCCGTAACCGTGTTGCGCTCCATCGGGCTGGTTCGGCGCATGGCGATGCTCGCAGAGTTGGCATGGAACGAGATCGGTGGTCTCGCTGCTGACCTAAACGTGGCGGTCTGTGAAGGCACATATGCGCAACACGTCGAGGTAATGGAAAAACAATTCGAGCGCGAACAGGCCATCCGAAAAAAGTATGCGCCGAACATTTCAAGCTGAGCCATGCCGGACAAACAACCATCAACCGCGACAGCGGAACTGAATGCCGTAACCGGCATTGGCTCCGGCGCGTGGTTAGGGCGCGTTTTAGTTGCTTGCGAATATAGCGGAACTGTCCGTGATGCCTTCGCCGCTCTAGGATGGGATGCGTGGTCGTGTGACCTCCTGCCGAGCGAGAAGCCCGGCAACCACTACCAAGGCGACGTGCGCGACATGCTCGGCCAAGGCTGGGACATCATGGTGGCGCAACCACCCTACTCGCCGCCGAAATCGCGCGCCTCGTCCCGGCGATGGCGCAGGATTCAGCCGTGAACAATGAAACGCTCTTGACCGGGATGCTCAATGAGTTTCGCAACCAGACCGTGCAAGAAGTTGCCGTGATAATTCAATGCGACCAAGGCCAGCGGCATGAAACAGTTTCCAAGGTTCTTGCGACTATTTCCAAATAATCTCCGAAACCATCAACACACAAAAATATGTCAACATTCCAAAAATGTCCGCAAAGAGTCCGCGATTTAGCGAACGAAATTCTTTGCGAGTTTGAAACCCATCAGCCATTGCTCGACGCCAAAGTCTCGATTGATTTTGTCTTTGCCTTCGCCGATGAAGACGACTCGGGCAAAAAAACCGGCAACGCCCTTTCAAAGAACGGTTGCAAGGCGCTTGGTATTTGTCGCGTGATTCCATTGAAAGACCGTGCAATGGGCCGCGCTGATACTGAAATTTCACTGGATGGCGATTGGTGGAACGAAGCGAATGAGAACGAAAAGCGTGCTCTGCTCGATCACGAGATGCACCACATCGCCATCAAAATTGATAAACGCGGTGTTGTTCGTGACGATTTGCAGCGCCCGGTTATTCAAATGCGGAAACACGACCACGAATTTGGGTGGTTCAAAGCCATCGCTGCGCGGCATGGAATGTTTAGCCAGGAACGGCAGCAAGCTGCAGAGATGATGCACGATTGCGGCCAGTATTATTGGCCTGAATTTCTTGCCCAAAAATAATCACGCCAAAGCACAACGCCGAGGCACAACCAAAAAACCAAAATGAACGAAGGAAATGTTACATGCCCAAGCCGCGATGGCGAAATCATCGCCAACAAGGAATTACGCCGGGACATTGACGCGCAAATTCAGAAAGTGAAATCACTCCCGCCAAGTCGGGAGCGCAGTATCACCATTACCAAATTGCAAGAAGCGGTGATGTGGCTCGGCATGGATTTGAAGCGGCTCGACACGCCAAATCCGTATCCCAACAGCAAAGACCCGTCAAACACCAAGATTGAACCGACGGCGGACGGCTTGAAGCTCTGAATTTAACACCGCATTGGCGGCTCACGCAGAACAACAAAACGCAAGAGTAAGGGGCGCGGCTTACATTAAAAAACGCGCTGAATTAAAACCATGATATTCACTGATTTCATTTTGGATAACGGACAGATGATCCGTATTGAGTGCCCAAGAAAATTTGAAGACGACTTTTGGGATTCGGTGCATAACGCAATGAAGCTTGGCGACACATGGAGTCCATCGAGCTTTGATGGATGCTCGGCCAAACTGTGCGGCATTGCGCTCGACAGAATCAACATGGCCCGCGTCGTGGCAACCACCTGAACCATGTTCCCCACCTTTACCATCTTCGTCCCCGGCCTGCCTACTGGACAGCCGCGCATCAAGGCGGCATCTCGTGGCAAGTTCGTGACCATCTACACCCCCAAGAAGGTGAAGAACGCCACGACGGGCAAGTATCACACGCACCCCGCCGAGGTCTGGGGACAAGCCATCGCCGAAGCGTGGAAAGCCGAAGCGCCAGCCATGCCCAAGATCAGCGTGCCGGTTTGCCTGACGCTTTGCTTTCACATGCCGCGCCCCAAGTCCCATTTCAATTCCAAGGGGGATTTGAAGGCTACCGCGCCGAGTTGGTATGAAAAGAAGCCAGACGCCGACAACCTTGCCAAGTGCGTGATGGACCGCATGTCCACGCTCGGCGTTTGGGACGACGACGATCAAGTGGTGATTCTCAAGGTGTCGAAAAACTACACCGCCGATTATCCCGCTGGATGTCACATAACATTGCGCGATGCCGCAGAGTTTGGAGGGGTGTTGTGAACCTCCAAATAGCAGACCTGTTTTGCGGGGCCGGGGGCACTAGCACGGGCATCGGTCTTGCTCGCATCAAAGACATTCAGGCCCGCGCTGGTGTTGACCTGATTAACGCCGACGAAGAAGCGCGCATCTTGGAGTTGATCGAGGCGCAGACTTGGCCGCGTGGCTGGGACGGCACCGAACCTATGGCGTCGGACATCTTCGACAACGTGAACCCCGACGGCAGCGTCCAACCCATTATGCGCGAGTTGATGATATGAAGTTTCCGTGGATGCAATGGTTTGTTTCGGACTGGCTGACTGACCCACAGGTTTCCATCTGCGAGCCGGCCACCCGTGGAATTTTGATGGACTGGATTTGCAATATGCAACTCTTGGATCGTAGTGGTTCAATCACCGGCAAGCGCGACATTCTCGCCCGACTCGGTCGTTGCACTATCGTTCAAGTAGATGCCGCGTTGCAAGACCTGAACACCACTCAAGCAGCCGATGTAACGTTTCGCAACGACGTTGTAACGGTGACAAACCGCCGAATGAAACGCGAGTATTTAGCCCGTAAAAACGGGGCTATTCGCGTGCAACGGCATCGCAGTAACGTTGCTTGTAACGGTTTGGTAACGCCGCATAAGCCAGAACCAGAACCAGAACCAGAGGGGGAAAGGCAGATGCGGGACGTTCCAACGCCTCAAAAAACGCCATCACCAGACCGGCCCCCCTTTGAAAACTTGAAGGGGTGGCAGCTTAGAAAAGACCTGCGGGAAACCACCGACCCGGCGGAACGCTTGGCCATCAACGCTGAGTTGAAGCGCAGGGCCAACGCAGGCAAGCCGCCTGTTACGCCAAGGCCAACGCCAACCAAGCCACCCATGCAGCCGGCCAGCGACGAAAAGTTAAAGGCCATGGCCGCGCAGGTGGCAGAACAACGGAGGGCTATCCTATGACCGAATCCGAATACCAATTCGCCGCGCAGAAGATTGACGCCGACATCAAGGCGCAGTTCGACAAAATCAGGCAGGCCCGCGCCGAAAAGATACGCCAGCACGACGCGCGCAAGGCTAGAACCATCACGCACGTCGACAAGGCGCAGCCAAATGATTTGCTGTGAATAACGAGGCGGAAAAACTCTGCGTCAAAGGCATCGCGTTTAGCCTGGGCGTGTCCACGCGCTACGTTTACGAGATGCGCCGCTGCGGCTTTCCCATGCACGGAATCCATCAGGCGGCAACACTTAAAGAGGCGGTCGCTTGGATCGAGGCCAGCGATTTTCGCATGGTGCGGGGTATCGGGCGGGTTCAAAAAAGTGCAAATCCACAAGATTGAGCCGGAACGCACAACGATGGCAGAGTGGCGGCAGTGTGGCACAAAAGAAAAAACTCGGCCGTAAGGCTCACATCACCCTCGAAGTGGTCAAGCGCGTCAGCGAACGCTTTGGGCTGGGCCTGCCTTTGGAAATGGCTTTGTGCTTGGAAAAAAACGAGCGCATCAACGAGGATTCTTGGCGCCACGCGCTGGCTCGAAATCCTGAATTTGTCAGGGTATTCAAGGCGGCGAAGGCTGAATTTCTCGGAGAATCATTCCGGTTTCTTGCCCGGCATGAGGATTGGCGGGCGCGCGTCACTTTTCTTGAGCGTCGTCATGCTGTTGATTTCGCCAAGCCGCCTGAAAAGCTCGACGTGCATCAAACCATTGTCGGATTGCCAGACGATTACCTCAAAATTTTCCGTGACGATGCCGCCAAGCTCTAACCGCGCCATGCCCGACGCCTTTGCCGAGGCCGTGCTTTCGATGCAGCTTTACCCGAAGCAACGCGACGTTTTGCGGGCATTGGCTCCGAAGGGTTCGGCGGTTTCCTTCCGCAGTTGCAACGAGGGCGGCAAGACCAAGCGCGTGATTTGCGCGGCGATTCTTTGGCATCTGGCGGCATTCCCCAAAGGCCAGGTCATCAGCACCAGCGGCAGTTATCGCCAGATCAAGGACCAGCTTTTGCCGAGCCTGCACGCACACGCGCCGCGCTTCCCGGCGTGGTCGTTCCTGCACACGCCGCGCGTGGAAACGGAATCCATCAACTGTTTTTGGGAGGGCTTTTCGACCAACGACGCCGGCAAGTTTGAAGGCCATCACGCCGACACGGACGCTCCGCTGCTCATCATCGTGGACGAGGCAAAGACGGTCAAAGACGACATCTTTCAAGCCATCGAACGGTGCAAGCCGACACGGCTGCTTATCGCCAGTTCGCCGGGCTATGCCGAGGGCGAGTTTTACCGCAGCCACACGACCAAGGCCAAGTTCTATTCGACGTTTGTGCAGCGGGCGACGGATTGCCCGCATTGGAAAGCCGAGGACATCGCCAAGCTGCGCGAGAAATGGGGCAAAGATCATCCGCTGTTCAAATCCATGGTGGAAGCCGATTTCATGGAATCGGTCGCGGGCGCGGTGGTGGACTTGAAGTCGCTGGAAGATTTGATGGCGATGCCGCCGACGGAAAAGCGCGGCGAGAAAAAAGCGTTCTGCGATTTTGCATGGTCCGGTGATGGAGATGAAAACATTCTGGCTTTTCGCGACGGGAACGTGGTGACGATTGAGGAAGCGTTTCGCGCGGATTCCATCCATGCCATTTGCGGCCGGTTTGTCTCGGCATTTATTCGGTTGGGATTGCGGCCAGAGAATATCGAGGCCGACGAAGGCGGTGCGGGCGGTTTGATTTGCAAGCAGCTCGACGCGATGGGCTGGCGGGTTGGCCGCGTGAACAATCAGGCTGCGGCCCGCGATTCCGACCATTACGCCAACGTCGCCGCTGAAATGTGGTTTACCGGGGCGATGCAAATTGTCCGGCGCGAAATCGTTTTGCCCGAGGACGACGATCTCCGCGCGCAGATGCTCGACCGCAAGGGCGTGGACCATGCCAAGGGCAAGCTGGCCATCGAATCCAAGCGCGATATGAAAGCGCGCGGCGTGACCAGTCCCGACCGAGCTGATGCGGTGTTTGGCTGCATGACACCGTTGCGCCGGCTGGATTCCATTTCCTTAGGGCAGCGCGGCGAGCGCGGGAGTTTTGCCGAGCAATACCGTGAGATGAACGAGAATGAAAACAACGACCAGATACCAGGAGCCTACTGCACATGAGCCAACAACGATTTAACACCGCGCAACGGATGATGACCGAGCGCCTGCCGTGGGAACAGAAGCAACGCCTGTTTTCCACCATGCGCCACGAAGGTTTGCGCCGCCGTAACAAACCGTTTCCGACCGCAGCGGATTTGCATTTTCCCGAAATCGACATGAGCATTCGGAAACAGAAACCGTTCTGGCTCGGTCAGGTGATGGCGGGAAACCGGCTCGCGTCGTTTGTCTCGACCAAGAACCAGCCCGACGCGCTAGCCGAAGCCGCAGCCGATTGGTTCAACTACAAGGTTTTTCAGCTCTCGACATTTCTGCAAAAAATCCGCGTGGTGGTGGATACGATGCTGTTGCGCGGGCGCGGCGTGTTGAAAATCACTACCGACCCGTTTCAAAATCATGCGTTGGTTTTTGAGGCGATTGATCCGATGTTTTTGCTGGTGCCTGAAAACGCGACGGACATTGACGACGCGGACGAGTTTGTGCATGTGCAACAATGGACGGTGCCGAAGTATGAAGCTAACCGGCGATTCGACCAATCGCCGGAAACGCTGAAAAGCATTTGCGGCGTTGCCTCGACGGAAAGCCTATCCCAATACATTCGGGAAAAGGGTTTGCGCGAAGGACTGAACTTCACGAGCGACCAGAACAAAATTATTTTGTGGGAGCATTGGGTGCGGACGCCGAACGGTTACACGGTTTACACTTACTCGCCACAGAAACCAGATTTGGAAATCCGCAAGCCTTACGGCTGCGCCTACAAATTCAACGGCAAGATTTCCGTGCCGTTTTTTTCTTTTGCCGCCGAGGTCAAAGACGAAGGCTGGTATTCGCCGCGTGGTTTGGCGGAACTGCTCGCGCCGGTCGAGGCGTATTTGACAAAGCTCTGGAACGAAAAGGCCGATGCCATGACGTTCAGCAATCGTCCGGTGCTGACTGCAGACGGCGAGATTCCGAACATCGCCAACATCCGATGGCAACCGGGCGAAGTCATCCCCATGAATCTGCGCGGGGTGCAGATGAACCCGCCGCCGTATTCCTACGATGCGGAATTAAACTTTGCCCGCGGCATTGGCGAGACGCAGGCGATGACGCCGGACTTTGGCATCACGGATCCCGGCCAGAGCCAAGGCAAGCCGCGCAGCGCCACGGAGAATGAGCGCATCAGCGCGTTGCAATCCGCCGGCATGAATGACAACGCCATGATGTTCCGCGACAGCCTGACGAAGTGTTACCGGCATATTTGGGGCTTGCTGGTAATGTTCAAGGGAAACGATTTCAGCTACTACGTGGCCGGCAGCATCGGCACGCTGCCAGAATCGGCGTTGCATGATTCCTATTTGATTTTTCCTGATGGCTCGCCCGACGGCTGGAACCGCCAAAAGAAAATGGCGATGGCGATTGCGCGGATGCAGGCTTACCAGGGCAACCAGAATGTGAGCATGGAGGAATTGACCAAGGAAGCATTGAACGCGGACGATCCGCGCTTGGCGCTCAAGGCGTTCATCCCGACCAACCAGAAGGCGAACAGCGAAGCCGAAGACGAAGCCATGGAAATTCTGGTTTTGGCCGAAGGCTATCCGGCGGCGGTAATGCCGGGTGAAGACCATGCCACCCGCATTCTGGTGGACCTCGGTTGGCTGGCTAAACAGGGCTTGAACAATGTTCCGGTGGATCCCACGGCCCGGCAGCGCGTGCAAGAGCACATGGCTGTCCACTGGCAGTATTTGCAGAAGACCGACCCACAGGCGGCGAAACAACTGGCGCAGAAAATCCAACAATCCATGCAGCAACCGGCGGGACCAGCGCCGATGATGCCGCAACCGCAAATGCAATCCACACCATGAGCAAATTCAGCACCCGTATACCAGTTGACGTTGAGGCCATCCGCGCCGCGTTGCCACCAGCTTCATCCGTCCAGTCCGTCCGGCTGGGCGAAGACAAGAAAAGCCTTGTGGTTGATTGGGAATCCGAAGACTGGACGACGCCTTTTACGGTGCCCATCGAGGTCACACCGGAGGCGTTGCGCGGCCTTGCGGCGATGCCGACGCACATCACGGCGAAAACGGGGTTCAAAAAAGTGCAAACCGAGGACGTTGCGTCCAAGGCGCGTGCTGTGCGAAAACAAGGCCAGTGAAACGCGCGCTCGCAAAACTCTTACGGTATCTGGTTGGCAAGCCGGTTTATTGCCTTGGCCGAAATACCATCGAGCGGTTGGCCAATGAATCACACCTTGAAACAAGCGCAGTTGATTTCATTGCCGCCAGTGACTTGTTTCTGAAAAATCCTTACTCCGTCGAAATCCCCGTTGCGGCCCCAGACTGGAAACCCGGTCAAGCCACCGACCTTGAAAAGTTTCTGGCGACGGATACGGGCAAAGTTCTTTCCGAGCGTTTGCGCTTCATCGCGGCGAGCATCGCCGTCAATGGCGCACGCGACCGCGCCAACACCGTTCACGCCGCCGGAGTATCCGCCGGCTGGGACGAGGCGGTGCGGTATCTGCATTCACTTTCGCGGGTGTCCGGCGTCCAGGACACAAACCCAAATGCCGAGCAAGCGCCACAGGACGAGGCGTCGTTGCTTGAACGGTTGTCGCCCTAAACACAGTAAATCATGAGCCAAGAAATTGCAGAGTATCCCGGGATGGAAGAAGCGTTGAGCCAGTTGGAAGCGATGGAGAAATCCAGCGCGCCAGCCGAGGTCAACGCTCCGACCGCACCGGAGCAGCGCGACGCAGAGCCGGCCCCACGCGCGACCGAGCCTGTAAAGACCGAAGCTCAAAACTTCGATTCCAAAGCCGCCGACACACGAGCGACGACAGAAGCAAAGACCGTCGCCCCCGAGCAGAATAAATCACAGACGGAAGCCAAACCGCCGGAAGCACCGAAGGTTGAAACCAAGGCCGAGGCTGAAAAATCCCGTTACGCCAAATCGCAAGAGCGGTTGACAAAGACGTGGGAAACAGTCAATGCCGACAAGGCTGCGATTGCCGCCGACAAAGCGAAGCTCGAAACCGAGCGCGCGGAGTTCGCCCGCAAGCAGGCCGAGTTTCAAGCCATCCAGCAATCGGCGGCGCAACCACAGTTCAAGCCCGAAGATTACCAGACGGCCGCGCAGCAAAAGCGGCAGTTGGCAGATCATCAGCGCGCCCAAGCCCGTCGCCTCGAAGAAGCCGGACAGTTTGCCGAAGCTGAAAAGCTGGTGAAACTCGCCGCCAAAAACGATGCGTTGAGCGAAGACCTGACCGAGCACGCGGAAACCTTGAAGAAGAATCCGCCGGCTGGTTTCGCCCAAAAGGAGCAGCAGTATCAGCAGGCGAAACAGGCGTGGACCGTGGAAGCCGCCAAGGCGTTCCCTGAACTGGTGCAGGAAGGCAGTTCGTTTCAGAAGACCGTTGCCGGTCATTTGAACGCGCTGGCAAAGTCCGACCCGCAGTTGTTGGCCAATCCCTCAGTGATTTATCACGTCGCCCGTTTGACGGCGGCGGAAGCAAAGGCGCAGTCGTTACAGGCTGACGCCGCTCGTGTGCCGGTATTGGTGAAGGAAGCGGAGGAGTTACGCGCGAAGATTAAGGAATTGGAAGCGTTGACCACTCCCGCCGGCGCAGGCAGCGCGGCTCGTCTCGGCAATGATGCCGGCGACAGCCTCGACACGTTGCGCCAAGAGGCAGAGGCCATCGGTTCCATCCGGTAAAACTTCGCGCCATAAAACAATATGGCTTTAATTCAAGCGGGTTCAACTGCCGGTGGTTCCGGTTCCGCTAACCCGGCGGATTTCGTCAACAGAGTTTTGTCGCAGTATAACAAGACACTGCTCAAACCAATCGAACTGAACATGCGCCTGGCGAAATACGCCCGGCAACAGGTCGTTCCCAAAAACAGCGGTTACAATGGCATTCGCTTCTTTCGCCCGCGCAAGGCGAATCGCGTTGGCGTGGGTGCGCTGACGGAAGCGTCCATCCCGGCAACCCTCACGGAAGTGGCGATGGGTTACATCGACGTGAAGCTGGCCCAGCGCGGTCAGTTGGTGAAAATCTCGGATGTCGTCTCGGCGACGGACTTGATTAACACCGTGGACGTGTATTCCGAACGGGTCAAAGCCGACGCGGCTTTGGACTTGGAATCCGTTTGCTGGCACGCGATCTGTTCCAAGGCGGGCACCGCCGACGCGGACGCCACGGCCAACCCGATTCCGAGCGGCCAGAAGACCATGAACGGTTCAAACACGCAGTTTGAGCGGTTTGCGGGCACGGCGAACACGGGCGTTTCCACCACGGATTATGACACGTTCCGCGCCACCACGGTGGCGAATGCGGTCATCACCCGCGCCGCGCATGTGGGTTGCATGACGCAGCTCAAAAATCAGGGCGTGCCGCCGATCAATGGACAATACCCCGTGCTGATTCCCAGCCCGGTCTTGTCTGACATGCGCCAAGACACCACTTGGAGCAACACCGCGCAATACAATCCCGACAAGCTGTTGTTCCCCTGGGCGCAGTTTGAATTGGATGGCGGCGTGTTCATCGAAGCGATGCAGCCGGCCAACCTGTTCATCGAAAACGCGGCGGTCGCGTCCGGCACCGGTTACGGCGTCCACGCTCCGGCGGCAGCGGCCATCGCCAGCACGGCCACGACGGGCGCGATCTATTCCACGCTGTATCTCGGCGCGGATGCGTTCGGCACTCCGAAGATGACGGGGATTGCGGGCAGCGACCCGGCCAGCCCCTCGCTCATCCTCATCAACAAACCCGACAATGCGAATCCGCTGGGCCAGTGGATTTATCTCGGCTGGAAAGCGTTCTATGCCGCCGCGTTGTTGTGGACCTCGGAAGCCAGCGACGTGCCGCACGTCGTGCAACTCCGCAGCAAGACCAAGTTCTATTGAGTAAACAACAGCGCGGCGGTGTAACAGCCGCCGCGCTGCTTAATTAAACAAATTCCAAAAACACAAATTTAATCACGACTATGAAAATTCTGAAAAATATAATTCTGACTTTTTTACTGTTGGGTTCCGTCGCAAGTTCATTCGGGCAAACTGTCTTTGGCGGGGGTGGCACAAAAATGGGGGCAACGAATTGTTACGCCTGCGTTTCCGTGTTGTCATCCAATAATGGAACGCCTTTGGTCACTTACATCAACGCTACATCTGATCTTGCGAGCAGCTCAATCACGTTCTATTCGGTAACGAACGTGGCTGACATTACTGCGGCTAGCTTTGGAAACACAAATTACGTTACGTCCACGAACAACTTTGGCGTGGCTGGGCAGATTGTGTTGCTGCGGCATTTTGCCACAGATACCTATGAGAAACTGCAAGTAAGTTCTGTGACACAAACTAACCAACTACTTGGCGCTTGGACATCAACGGTGGCGGCTGCGGCCGGTGATCGCATTTACGCATTGACTCCGGCTGGAACTATACCCGTAGGCGCAGCCACAGTTTCAGTGGTTGGCTCAGGTGTGTATGCCGGACAAAAAGGCTATCCCTTGTATTGCGAAATCAGTGGAACAAGTTCTTGCAACCTTAATGCCATAACGGCCACCTACCAATGAACCCAAAATCACCCACTGACGAAACCTTTAGCGAAGGGTCTGCGCTGCCCGAAGGCAAGGAACCGGACGCAGCCGCCGGCGCGATGGCCAGCCCGACGGACACCGTTTCGCTCGATGCGTTGTCCATGCCGGACGACCAAGAGCAGATGCAGCCGCCGGCCGTGGGCGATGAAGTGAATTACCAAGTTACCGGCAAAGTGGTGAGCATTCAGGGCAACGTGGTCACCGTGCAAAAAACGGCGGTGAACGGGCAGGACGTGGACGGCGACAATGACAGCCAGTCCGACGCTCAGGATACTGGCATGCAGGGCTTGAAAGATGAAGCGGACCAGATGACGCAAAGCGGCATCGGGATAAGCTGAAAACTGGCGCGGTGGTTTCGTCATGGTTTCCACCGCGCCACAAATTTTATTTTAATTATGAAGAAACTGATTTTGATTCTACTCGCAACGGTGTTGACGGGTTCGGCCAACGCTCAATCTTCGGTGGCAATTCCTGTCGGCACGGGTGCCCCGGTGCTGTCCAACATCGTCTCAACCACTTCATGCAAGGTGTATGACATTGCCGGATTCAACACCAATATCACGCCGGTTTACATTCAGGTGTTCAATACGAACGCCGTTCCGGCCAACGGATCATCGCCCATGTTCAGTATCGCCGCCGCTGCGGGTGCAAATTACTTCCTGACCTTTGGCGCGCAGGGATGCGATTTTGACGCCTGCACGGTCGTGGTCAGTTCGACGCCCAACACGCTGACATCCACGGCCACAAACTCATCCATTGTTGCGATCATCAAACCGACGCGATAAATGTTTTCAAGGTTTACATTGGCATTTCTGCTGCTGGCATCGTGGATATTCACGGCGTCAGCGGCAGAATCCATTGAACGCAATCCAGTCTGGCGCAGTGTCGCGCCGCATTGGACGGACCTTGGGCGCTCGGACGTGCCGTTCAAATCGCTCTACGTCGATTCGATTGTGATGGGCGGGACGAATCTGAGCGGGGGCGGTGGCAGCGGTGCCGCCATCACCTTTACCAATACGGTGACGCTCGCACCGGGTGCATCGGCTTACTGCGTCAACTACGGATCCACGCCGAATGTTTTTCAACTTGGTTTGCCGACGGGACTGCAAGGCGGCAATGGCGCACCAGGCGCACCGGGCACGAACTTCGTGCAGGTATTCAGCAACAGCGTTTTGTCGAGTCAGCAATTCACAATTTTCGCGTCAAATTATTGGACTTTTGCCAGCTCCAATTATGTCGGCCGATTTACGAACGGTTGGACCTCGATCAGCTTCAACGGTGGTCAAGCCGGCGGCGGCGGGTTGTCTTTTCCCACGAATGTTTTTGAGCAGATTTGGGCTTCGACAAATGGCACCTCTGGATGGTTTGTGCTGACAAATTTTAACAATGTCACCAACACTTATTCTCTGGCGGTCGTCGGCGCGGGCGGTGGGCTTGGCTCGATCGTGATTCAAACGATTGACCATCCTGAAAATATTGGCCGCACGAACGGATTTTACGGCCAGTTCACGCAGTTCAGCGACCCGCTGGAGCCGCAAGACGCCGCGACAAAGAACTATGTGGATTTGACCGAGCAGAACATGGTCGCCGGGCAGTGGCAAAATACCACCGACACGAACGGTTATTTTCACCAGATCGTCAGCCACTTCGGCGGGACTGCTTTCGACATCGGGTTTCCGACGGTGACGCTCTACAACTCGTTGAGCATTGACGGCACCGGGACGAATTTACTTTTGGCCATCCCGCAGACGAATTTGCCATCGGCGTTTGTCATTTCATCCAGCACGAACCTTTCGTTGTTGAACGGCTGGACGACCTACACGAATTACACGGCTTCCACCAATGCCGGCGTGGTCACTTTCACGATTCCGATTTACCCCGCGCAACCGGAAATGTTCTTTTGGCCACGCACAGCCGCAACGCCAACGGCCAACCTTTACGCACCGTTGACCATTGGCAACGCTTTCAGCCTTTGGGTGCAGACCAACACGCCATCGTTTGCCGACATCGGAAGTCAAAAGGGGGCGCGCATGTGGTGCAGCAACGGCTTTTTATTTGTCACTGGAAGCACAAACGGAACGACCACTTACACCAAGGAGTTTGCACCGTGAGAATTATTGCTTACATACTCGTTGCGGTGGCAATGACACTTTTCTTTGCCGGGTGCAGCGCAATCCATCTTGGTAAAATCGGAGGTGACTGGTGAGAATTATCGGCGGCATCTTAATCGTCATCCTGTTTGGCATCGGCTGTTCATCCACGCCGCCTGTCGCTGCCGTTACGCCTGCGGTGACGAACTGGACGGCTCAGGCCACGCCGAGCAACGCGGTCAGCTACCGGCTTTACTGGCTCGACCCGTCTGGGGTGCATCATCTCGACAATCCGGCCCCGCTTTGGAAAGTGCCGACAAACTTTATGACGTGCTGGGCGGTTGGCCTGGACGCACACGGAAACGAATCCAAAAACATCAGCAACATTGTGACGAACCAATGACTATGAGCGACGAAACAAAAGGAAAAATCCACGGCTGGCTGACGGACAACCTGGTGGTTTTCGTGGTGGGCATTGTTTTGGCCGCGATGTCTTGGGGCAACCGGCAACAGCTCGACACCATCGAGCTAAAGCAAGATAAGGCGTTGCTTCAAGCGGCGGCGGATGATGACGTGAAATTTGTCAGCAAGACATGGTTCAGCGCCGAGGACGCCACGCTCCGATCCGCCAACTCACAAAATCAAGCGGCGGTGACGGCCGTAGCCGCAGCCGTGAGCGACATCAAAACCAGCATTGCCGTGCTCGGTGAGCAGATCAAAGAGAACAAGACGCACTAAAATTTCGGTAAACCAACAAACAAAAACAAACTATGAATCAAGACCAACTCACCTCAGCCGTGCGAACGGCGCTCAAAATTATCGGCACCATTCTGGCCACGCACGGCGCGCAACAAGCCGCCGGACTCGTCAACAGCGAAGATGTCATCGGCCTGGTGCTGATGCTCGTCGGCGTCATTTGGAGCCATTTCCAACACGCCAGTTCAGCCACGCCGCCGGCCAAGCTGCCGGCTTTGGCGCTGATCGGTGCGCTGGCGCTGACGTTCAGCGCGGGTTGCTCGACCAATCAAACGCATTCAGCCGCCATCAGTGAGGCGGTCGTCATCACCAGCGTCAACACCGGCTTGTTTGTCTGGCATGACTTGGTGGTTGCGGGCAAGGCCACGCAGTCACAGATCGACACGGTTCACAAGGCTTATGACGCCTACTACACCGCGCAGACGGTAGCGAAAGCCGCCATCGAGAAAGCCATCCTCAACAACACCCCGAACGCTGCGGACGTGACCACGGCTAATCAGGCCGTGACCGACGCGGAAGCAGCGTTGCTCGCCATCCTCAACCAATACGTCAAATAATATGAGTCCCATTGCTGCCTTTGCCATCACCGAAGCCCTTCAATATGGTCCGGCTTTCGTCAAACAGGTCATCGCCGCGTTTCAAGCACCCAATCCGACCGTGGCCGACATTGAAGCGTTGTTTGCCGGCGTGAAGCCGTATTCGACGTTTAACATCCCTGACACCACGCCAAAACCTGCCGCCCCGTAATGAACACCGCTTTCAAAGTTGGTGCCACGGTGAAGCTCGTCAATGGCACTTACACCAAGCAATCGGACTCCACCTGGACGGCGGACGGCGTGCCGTTTGAAGTGGAAGTCTGGACGGACACGCACGGCGATAAATGGACGCCGACCTTGGAAACGATCAAGGGCAACGAATTGGCCTTCATTCTTTTGGTAGGAGCGTAATATGCCAATTTACGAATATGAGGACGTGAGCACCGGACGCGTGCAGGAAATGCTGCGGCCGGTGACGCGGCGGGATGATTGCCCGCCGAATCTGCGGCGGGTGATGTCGCGCACGGGACGCCCGCGCATGAACAAGGCGGGTGATTTCCTCGACCCCAAAAGCGCCGACGCGGCCATCCCGCGCGCGTTGAAACAAATGGAAGCCACGTTACCCGCCAGTGAAATTGCCCGGCAAAGCGGGTTTTCCGTCAACAAACTGAAAGAAGTCTGGAAAGTAAAATGAAAACTCTATTCACCCTCATTCTCTGTGCGGTTTGCGCGCTGTCGGCTTCGGCAGCAGAAATCATTCGCGGGACGACGCTGACCGATGGCCAGCAACTTTACGCGAGTGATTTGCACGGCCTGATTGATAATAGCACCATCGGCGTGCAGTTTTTCAACGACGCGCAGACGACGCCGACCTTGAGCAGCGGTTATTATTTTCTCGCGCTCGATCCGGCGAATCAGGTTTACCGGCGCATCAACGCGCAGGCAATGCTGTATAGCAACACCAACTTCTGGCTTTACCAATCCCAGAGCAGCACGGTGCAGAGCAACGCGACGTTTCTTTTTTACGACCCGACGAATAATTATATCCGCTCCGTTACCTATTCAAATTTGATGTCGGGGGCGGCGAGTTACATCACCGTCAGCAAATTATCGTATGGCGGGACGAACGGCCCGGCGCTGACGTTTTGGTCGGGACCGTTCTCCGGTTTGCAGACGAACAACCAGCCATCGACTTTGTTCTGGGGATCAAACGGCATTCCTTACGCGCTGGCGTATTCCAATCTGGAAGCGTCCGAAGCGGCTGACCTCGGAACAAACTTCTCGTTACCGTTCACGTTCAACCAGGTGTTTCAACCATGGCTGGTTTATGGCACGAACATCAATTTCACGAACGCATGGGGATACCAGACGAATTTTCCGATTGTGGGACTGACGTTGACGAATGCTTTCAACCCGACGAATCCTGCCCCGACGATTTCCGGCGGGGATACCATCCCAATCAATTCCGTCGAGCAGTTTACGAATACGACCGTGACGCTTGCGACGCTTTACGCATGGTTCACCAACCAGAATGCCACGTTGACGCCGGCAAAGATTTCGTTCAACGGCAAGCCGCAGTATTGGTCGCTGTTCCCGCAGGCGACGAACGCGAATTTTGTTTACGTCACCAACACCGCGCCGTTTGCGCTTGGCTCGGTCTATGGCATCGCCTTCGTGACGAACACGACGGCGCTCCCGTTCTCGGGCATGAAGCAAAACCAGATTTATTACATCAATGTCGAGGGGACCAATACGACGCAAAAACAGTTGTCCGTCTTCGCCACATACTCTAACGCGGTGGCCGATCTGACGCCCATTGCCATCAATTCAGGGATCACAACAAATTGCATGGTGGCTTACTTGCAGCCGTATTCACAATTTAACTGTGATGCGATTCCGGTTGAGACGACGCCATTCACCAACCCGAACACGGCGCGGACGGGGGTTTACGACATCTATTTTCGGTATCCTTTTGCCTCGGGGAATTATTATGTGAACGGCACAGTTTTGGAAAGCTCTGACAATAACGGCGCGTTCATGGTGCTGAACATTGACAACCAGCACACGGTTAATTTTGTCCGCATTGGAACCTATTCTTATTATTCGGTCCCGTTGAACACCGTTCGCGTGGACGTGGTAATAACCCCTCCCTGATATGAACCTGACCGATCTCGCCAACCACATTTGCGCGCAATGCGGGATGAACGACACGGATGACGTGTCCGCCGCGAAGATGTTTTTGCAGCGCCGGCTTGAAATGATTTGGAACACGCAGCTCTGGCGGTCTTCGCTCATCGAGGCGACCATGACGGTGAATCCCGACGGCAGCACGACGCTGGCGGATACGGTGTGGATTCCGAGCCGGGCAACCTTGTTGCTGCCGGTGGCGTTTGATTCCGTGCTGGCGGTGCGGCAGGACAGCCATGCCATGAGCGTGGCCAGTCTGGAAAGCTACTATCGGACGGATGCCGACTGGCTCAACATGCAGGGCGACCCGACGGAGTTTCAGATTTTGAAGCCAATGGTTTACGAATTTGCCACACCGCAGGCAATTTCACTTGTATCTAGTGTTGCTGCTGATGCTGGGGTTTCGGTAAATACGACATTCAGCCTTGATGGAGTTACAAACATCTCGGCATCTACTCCGGCAAATTCCTCAGCAATGGGAAATTCCATCGGAACGGCATTGCAAATTGTCAATGCGTCAAAACCGGCTACGACTGGTTCAATGGAAATTATTTATGCAAACGAGGCTTATTTGACGTATGCCGATTATCAAGTGGGTGTAAACGATGCTGGTCTTGCTGTTGGTTCGATTGTTCGCAATCCAGTTGACGGGTATTATTACCAATTAAAATGGACTCCAAGTGGCTACTTAGTGAGCGGTGCCGGAAAAACTCAAGCCAATGGATTTTACCAGCCTTATGGTTTGACCATGCCACTGTCTTGGGCTTTGGTTGGAAGCCCTGGCGCTCGCACGATTTACGGTATATCCGAATATCTAAACTCTACTTACGGCACTGATTATTATTTGCTGCAAGCTCTTGGTGCTACCATGTATTCGCAAGATCCTACGCTAAATGCGTCAGGACCAACAGACCCATATATTTCAGCTATTGGTAGTTTTCCGCTTCCATTACCAACAGTTACTTATGTTGCCGGATATTATCCTGCACCGCCTGACCCAAATTATTGGAGCCGCATCACATTTCCAACTTTAACTTTGTCGGCTGCTGCTGGAAATTTGCCAGTCCATCAGCGTGTCCGCCTCACCACTGCCCCGCAACTATCAGTGAATCTGCGCGTGCTTGGCAAGATGGCTTGCCCAATCCTCGGCGCTTACGACACGGCCCCGATCAACAACGTGGAACCATGCCTGATGGCATTCGCACGCGGGGATATGCTGTTGCGCCAACGGCAGAACGGAAAAGCCCAGGCGGCAGCGCAGGAAGGCGCAAGCATCTTGGCGCAGCTTGCACGCTCCGAAGCGTTCCAGACCGCCAATAATTTCCGCATTGTTCCCGAAAGCGGTTTTGGGGACAACGGCGGCATGTTCCTTGGTCACAGTTCAGCCAACCCGCTTTGAAAAATGTCCACTGATTCATCAAACCTGCAGCTCTACGGCAAGCCCATCTGGCAGATTGATGGACTCGACGACGATCCAGTGTATGAGCAGGTGATTGATTTTTCCGGTGGCGAAAACGATTATCCGCGCTCGACACTCATTGCGCCGAACCAATGCCAGAAGCTTATCAACATTCTGGTGCGGGACAATTACGAGGCATGGACGCGGCCCGGCGCAGATAGCTTTGCCCCGCTCATTGCGGCTTACCCGGTGGAATCGCTGACGTATTTTGACACGCCGACGAACAAATATATTCTCTCGATCTGCAACGGCATTTTGAAGGCGTGCGCCGGCCAGAATCAATCTTGGCAGAATACCACCGGCGTTTACACGGCGGCGAACAACACGATGGTGGAGATGAAACAGGGCGTTGACACGGTGCTGATTTCGGACGGCACGAACGCCTTGGCCATCCTTGACGCCAATCTGAATTTGACGACCTGCACGACGGGGGCCAGCGACCCGCCCGTGGGCGCGAACATTCTTTGCTGGCACACCGGCCGCATGTTCGCCGCCGGATTCGCCGGCATCAGCGGCGGCGCGGTCCCGCGTGACACGGTGGCGGTCAGCAATCTGCTGGCGTTCGGCAATGGCCAATGGAACCTCACGACGCGCAGTTTCCGCGTGGGTTCGGGCGATGGCGACCCGATCATGGCGCTGGCTTCGATGCAGGGTTTCATGCTGGCGGTGTTCAAGGCCAACAGCATTTGGATCTGTTCCACGGACCCGACCGCCGAGCCGGCCAACTTTCAGGCGTCAACGGTGGTTGAATCGCTCGGCTTCGGTGTGGGTTGCGTGGGCAAACGCGCCGTGGCCTCGGTGGCGAATGATGTCTTTTTTATGGCGCAAGACGGCGTGCGGAGTTTGCAGCGGATGCAATCGGCGGCGAACCAGTGGCAGTTGTCCGCGCCAATCAGCCAGCCGGTTCAACAATACATCAACCGCATCAATCCCGCGTTCAAGCAGAACATTCAGGCAACGTCCTACAAGGAACTGGTGATGTTTTCCGTGCCCTTGGACAGCAGCACGACAAATAACGCGACGCTGGTTTACAACACGCGGCTGATGTCGTGGCTGGGCTGTTGGACGGGCTGGACGCCGACGGCGTTTTGCAAGAGCCGGTTTAACGCGACCGAACAGCTTTTGTTTGGCGACAGCGCCGGCCTGGTAAATTACTGGAAAGACACGGCGGACAACACCAACCCGAAAACGTATCTCGATAACGGGGCGAACATCCCGACGACGATCTGGACGCGCTCTTTCCAGTTCATGCAGGCGGTGAACAACAAATCCGCTTACAACTGCGTGCTGCGGTTCACGGCAGGCTATTCCACGGTGACGCTCGGCGTGGTCATGGATTTGTCAACGTCGCTGACATTCCAAGAAAACTTTGTGGCAACGGGCGACATTCTGGGCATCGGACACCTCGGCCCGTTCCAGCTCGCAAGCATCAAGCCGGTCATGGTGCAGAAAAGTTTGCGTTCGCTGCCGTCGTTCAACGAAATGTATCTGTCCATCAGCACGGCGAGCGGATTTTTCAAACTCCGCAACATCACAGTTGCCGCGTTTCTGGACGCGCTCAAAGGATGAATGTTCACCAACAACTGGCGAATAAGATTCGGGTGCTGGCGATTTTCTGTCTGGAAAAGCGCGGCAAATGTTTTGCGGGCATGACGCCGGCAACGCTGTTCAAATATGTGGCGTTTCATCTGCTCAACGGTTCGCTGTTTGTGCAGCGCGACGAATCCGGCGGGGTTCAAATGGTTGTGTTTGTCTGGCGGGAACATTCATGCGATTTATTGGCCAGAGAAGCGGCGGGGTTGCCGCAGTTCTTTTGGCAGATGCCACCGGCCGGCGGTGACGCGGTTTTGATCGGGGCGGTCATCGGCGAACGCCGATGGATGCCGCAGATTTTGCAGCAGGTAACGGCGCACATACCGGAATCGCCTCGGTTGTTCACTTATCGGCACCGTGACGGGAAGCCGAAGTTGAGCGAGATAACTTGGCCCAGTTTGCGACGATTTACCTATGGAACCACTTAAACCTTGGAGGGCAGTCTAATGGACACGCCTTCAATACCGGATCCAAATAAAGCCGCGCAGGCCGGCGCGATTCAGGACGTGGCAAACTACCCGTTCAAGGCGCAGATTGATGCCTTGGCGCAGATGGGTGGAAAAGCGACCATCAACGGCAAGACTTACGACTTCACCGGGCTTGGCAATGCCGATCAGAATGCCAAGGTTTCCAGCCAGATGGCGCAGACGATGCTGGACCTGCAAAAGAATTACGGCGGGGCTTATGTGGCGCAGCGTATAGCCGACCTGAAACAATCCGACCCGACCGGCTACGCGGCTCGAGCACAGTTGTTCGATAAGATTCTGGCTGACTCGCAGGCGAATCCAAACCGGCCGATGTCGGCGGACTTGCAGAATCAAGTCACCAATCTGCTTGGTCAGGGCAGCAACCTTTCCACCGGCCCCGGCAGCGAGACGGAAGCGGTGCAACAGGGCGTGCGTGGTAATCAGGTGGCCAACGGCATTTTTCTCGGCAATGCGCCGACGAATCAGGAGGCTTCCGCCATCGTCAACACGGGCGACCAGATGCAGACGCAGCGCCAGCAGAAGGCGCTTGGATTCCTGCAAAGCGGGGTTTCGCCGGAAGATGTCACTTACCGCCGGATTCAACAGAGCCTTTCCAACCTCGGCAATGCCATCAGCGGCACGACGCCGGAAGCGCAGTTTTCATCGTTGAGCGGCGCGCAGTCAGGCGCGGCACCATTCACTACGGGCACGGTGTCGTCACCGAGCATGAACCCGAATGCGGCGTTGAACGGGATGCAGAACGCGGCGGACATTTACAGCGGAAACGTGAATTGGGCAAACACCCAGGCGAACCCTTGGACCACCGGTCTTTCGACGGGGATCAATGCGCTGTCGGCGGCAAACAGCATGGGATTGTTTCGTCCGAGCGCACCGGTCGTTTCGCCAGTCGCCGGCATGGGTTACGGATCAACGCCAACGGGCGCGCCAGCCACAGCCGCAAACTACGCATCAGGAGCCGTCGCCGGATGAACACTGAAACCGCCATTGCCGAAGTTGTGCCGACCTTCCCAACGATGGAAAAGGTCGAGCAGGTGGAAGCCGGCTGTCTCAAGCTGCCGCAAGTCCCATGCCCGGTGACCAACCTTTTTAGCAAGGGCATTTACTGGCGGGAATTATTTATTCCCAAAGGCGTTTTTGCCATCGGTCATCAGCACAAAACCGAGCATGTGAATGTAATGTTGTCCGGCCGCGTGCGGGTCCTGTCTGACGGCAAGGTGATCGAGTTGGAAGCGCCACAGGTGTTTGTCTCGGCACCTGGCACGCGCAAACTCGTTTATGCGGTGGAAGACACGCGCTGGGCCAATGTCCACGCCAACCCGACGGACGAAACGGACATGGACAAACTGGAAACGCTGTTTATTGAAAAAAGCGCGGCGTTTTTGGAGCATGAAAAACAACTTTTGAAAGGAGCACAATAATATGGCATGGGCTGCATCTACCGTGGCAGAAATTGCGCTGGGCGTGGCGGCGATGGGCACCAGCGCCGGCATCGCCGTGGCATCCAACAATGCCGCTGCTGGCGCGCAACCCAACCTTACCGCGAGCAGCGCGGCGATGTCGGACACGAATGCTGCCATCCTGCCGATTCAACGCGGCATGACCGCAGCCCAGCAGATGGGCGGAGAATACACGTTTTCTTTGCCGGATGGCTCGATGAGCCAGCAGTTAGGTTCCATCCCCGGTTTGGTCCAGAAAAACGGCAAGACGACTTACAATGGCGCGCCCATAGTTAAAAATCCCGACGGCACTTACACGGCCAATTTCAAGGGTTTTGGCGCGGCGGACGTGCAGGGGGCGACCGCGAACAAAAACGCGGCCAATCAACTTGCATTGTCGCAGAAGATGGATCCGCAATTCATCGCCGAGGCGTTGAAACAGCAGCAGTTGGCCGACCCGCAAAGTTTTGCCGCGCACGCCCAAGAATCTAAGTTGATTCAGGACCAGATCAATCGGCCCGTCAATTCACCGGTAAGCGACATGCTCAACAGTCAGGTGCAGGAATCGCTGGACGCGGCCAACAACCATTCTCTGACAGGCATTGACCAAGCGCGGCTAGATGCCGCCGTGGCGAGCGCGCAGGGTGACCGCGGCGGCGCAGGACCGGCAACGGACTTTGCCGCGCCACTGACGACCGGCTTTGCGGGCGAACAGCGGCAAGCCAACGCAGCGCAGGCGGCAATGGGTTTTCTTTCCAGCGGTTCATCGCCGGAAGACATTGCTTACCGGCGCGAGCAGCAGAATCTTGGCAACCTGTCGGCGGAAGTCAGCGGCAAGACGCCGCAAAGCCAGTTCGGAGCCATGTCCGGCGCGCAGAACGGCCCGACGCCGAACGCCACGGCCGGCGCTTTGCCGGTGCTGCCCGGTGACCAGACGCAGGCCGCAAACGCCGTGGCCATCCAGAACGCGAACACCACGAACCAATTTAATTCCAACCAGGCGAATCCGTGGATGACGGGTTTGTCATCGCTCATCAATACCGGAAGTGCCCTCGGTAAGATGGGTTTATTTGCTCCGACGACACCGGCATCGTAACTCAAAAACAACTATGAATATCGCATCCGCTGAAATGCTTCAAAATTCGCTGCAAAACCTCGGCAACGCGGCGCAGCAACAACGCCAAATGCAGATCGAAGCGGCGTATCGCGCGGCGCAACTGGCGCAGGAAAGCAAACGCACGGACGTGGAACAGGCGTTTCGTGATGCCCAGATGCAGCATTACAACAACATGGAGGAAGGCCAACAGAACATGGCCGCAGCTTCCAGTCAAAAGCTGGATGCCATCGAAAAGAAATACGGTGTGCAATCGGCGTATCAGGATTTGCAGACGGCGCAGGCCAACATCACCAAGGGAATGCAGGGCATGAGCGTGGACAAGAGCCTGACGCCCGAAGATAAAACCGCGTATTTGCAGCAGTCCATTGACGGTTTGCCGGACAACATCAAAACCACTGTGCTGCAAAATCCGCAGGTGAATGCGCTTTACAATGGCGACGGTGATTGGAACGCCGTGGCGGCGGCGGTGCAGGCGCACGTTGCCGGCGGCAAGACCGGTGCGGTGCAAACGCAGATTGAGGCATGGGACGCGGCGCAGCGCAAAGCAGATGAATCAGGCGACCCACAAGACCAAGCTTTAGCCGACCAGTTGAAAGCCAACTTGGCGGCATCGTTGAAAACCACCGCGCCGGCCGTGGCGTTGAAGCCAAATCAAATAGTCCAAACCGTGCGTCAAGTGCCGCCGCCGTTGGGCAGCACGAACGCGCCGGTTTCGCTGACAAACACCATGACAAAATCGTTTGCCATGCCGTCGAGCGCGACCGCACCGGCCGCAACCACAGCGACCCCGCCGGCAGCGCACATCGCTTATTTGCAGGCCAACCCGCAGGCGGCTCCGCAGTTCGATGCGAAGTATGGCGCGGGGGCAGCGGACCAATACTTGAAAGCGCAACAGCCGATTCCCGGTGGGGGCGGTTTTCAAATTTCGATGCCCAGCCAAATGCCCGCACCGCTGCCCGGCCAACAATAATTTATGGCCAACGTCTTCGACACGATACCGACGGACGCGCCGGCAACCGCGGCGAATGTCTTTGACTCGATCTCGACCGGGAATGTCTTTGACAGCATCCCGACGTTTGACACGTCAAAGCTACAACGCACGCTGACCGGCCAGCCCAGCCAGTTCGGCAGCGGGTTACTGGTTGGCACCAATCCGGCCAACAATCCTGATGCGGATTTTTTGCGCGCGGTAACAGCGCCAGAAACGGGCATTGTCAGCGAGGTTGGAAAAGGTTTGCAGCGCGAAGGAAAGGCGTTAGCCGGTGGCATGGCAGACATCGGCGAGGCGGCGGCAGGCAATCCGACATTTCCAAACGTGCGGGCGGCATTCACAGACCAGCCCATGCCGATGGATTCAACGGCGGGCGAATCCACACCAGCGCGAATCATCGAGGCGGGTGCAAAAGGCTTGGTCGAGAGCGCGCCACAGATGGCCGCTTTCGCGGCTGACCCCGTTTTAGGCGTTGCCGCATTCGGCACTACGCCGGAAGGCTTTGACCCGAAACAAGCCGCGATTGCCGCCGTGCTTCCGGTCGTCGGCAAATACTCGGGCGCGATTGCCGAGGCTATGGCCAGCAAAGCAGGCGTGACGAGCGACCTTGCCAAAGCCGCTCTCAATAAAATGGGCGGCGCGACTGGCGCAACCGGGTTGCTGGGCGCGGACCAGTTACACCAGATTTATCAGCTACCGCCTGACCAGCGCAAAAACGCGCTGATTGATGCCGTCGGCAACGTCGGTTCGATGTTCCTGCTGGGAACCATGGGCGAGCGCCATCAGTTTGGAAAAGAATCCGAACCCACTTTGCCGGATGCCACGACCGCCCCGGCGGATCAACGCACGGCCACGCCGGAGCAGACTGCCACCCCAGAGGCGCAGCCAATCACAGCCCCACAGGGCGAAGCTCCGGCGTCATCTTCCGCCAACATCTTCGACACGCTACCGAGCGACCAAGTTCCTGACGCCGGGAATATGGTTGACCCGACCGTGCGGACGCCCGACGGCGCGGTGGACCAGATAAACACCTCGTTGAACAAGCTTCGTCAGGAATCCAAGGAGGCGGAATCGGCGCAGTCGGCTGGCCTAACCGCTCCTGCGATTGGGGAACAACCACCGGCCGCGCCGCCCGCCGAACTGACCGCACCGGCCACGAAAGCCGATGTCGTGGACTTGGCCGCGCAGATGAAGAAATTGCAGGAACAGCTTTCCAATCCGTTCAAAAAGCCTTCGGAGTCGCAGCCAGCAGAACCCGCCCCCGTGGAAAATTCACAGCCGGCAGCGGGAACGGCGACACCGCCCGCGCCGGTTGCTTCTGATTTGAAACCGGTGGAAAATCAAGTGGCCATACCTCGTCCCCAAGACGAATCTGGTCAGCCGGTTTCAGCACCAAAAAACGCGCCGGCAGTGGCGAGCGAGACTCCCGCGCCGGCGCAATCTGCTTTCAAGCCGAATCAGTCCGATCTCGACGAACAGAATGCGCTGGAAACGGTGCAGGAAGCCGTCGGCCTAAATAAAGCGCAGTTGGCGCGGTTGACCGATCTGCAAAAGAAAAATGCTGGCGGGATTGGTGCCCCATCACCGGGTCAGAGCAAAGAGTCCGTCAGCACCCCAACTCAACCACAAGTGGCCGCGCCTGTCAACGTCGCGCGCGGGCTGCGTGCCCGCAAGGTGTTCGACAACGTGACGCAGATGGCCGGTCCCGATGTGCTTTCATGGATGGCGGAAAACATGCGGATGATGTCCAAGTCCGAGGCCCGCGCCACGCTCGGCAAAGATTGGTGGCAGAAAAACCAGTCGCTTTACGATGATGCCGCCCCGCTGAAAAGCCCGACGCATAATGTCATTTACGGCGGCAAGTCCCGTCCCGACCAGGTGGCGCAGGCGGCTTACGATGCCCGCATCATCAAATCACCGGATGTCTCAACGCTCTGGGACGCCATCCACACCGCCAGCGAAAAGCGCGCGGGCGCTTACGAGCAGAGCCGGGCGAATGATGCCGCCATGCAGGCCGAGGCGCAGGAACACGTCAACTGGCAGAAGGCCACCGCGCAGGGTGAAATCCGCGTGACGCCAGACCAGTTGAAGGTCGGCGACGTGATGGAAGTCGGCGGACAGCGCGTGAAGGTAAAGGAAGTTGACCCCGACACGGGCGACGTGACCTTGCAGGACGGCTCGACGTTTGGCCTGCAGATTTTGCGGACGGGAGAAAGCATCCATGTTGAAAAGCTGGATTCTGCGAAATATGCGGCGGGTGATTTTGCTTTCGACGACCAGCCATCACACAACCCCAAAGGCACGCAAGCCGAGCAGGACGCCAGAGCCGCGATGCTGGAAAAGGCCAAAGCGAAACTCACCGGCAAAGACCTCGACACGACCAAGGAAATGTTCGGCGGCGAATCGCGCACGGACAAGAGCGGCCAGCAGAGCATGTTTGCCGGTGGCGACCAGCACGGCCTGTCCATCGAGGACGCAACCAAGGCCATCAACAAAGCTCTCGGCACAAAAGAATTGCCTGCCGGAATCATCGCTGGCACCGAAGTTGAATCGTGGGCAGATAAAATCATCGCGGAAGGCCGGAAGCGGTTGAACACGGGTCTTGATCCGCAGTTGCTTTCAGCCTACGCAGTCAAGGGGGCGGCACTGATTGAACGCGGAGTCCGCAACGCTGCGGCGTGGACAAAGCAAATGATGGCTGACCACGGGTTGACGCGCGACCAAGCATTGCGGGTTTGGATAGTCAGCAAACGGCTGCTTGACAAGGGGCGGCAAACGGACACGCGGAAAATAATCGAAATGGCAACCGGGCTTGACCCGGAATCCAGCGCCAAGCCGATGACGCAAAAGGATGTTGCCGCTATCCAGTCCAAAGCGGCGGCGCAAGCATTCAAGGCGGGAGCAAAGGCAGGCGCGGAAACCGTCAAGAACGAGCCGGAAAATATCACGTTGAAGCAACGCATCAACCAATCTGCCGAAACACAGATGCCGATTGAAGAAGGCCGCACCAAGGCCGAAGCGTTGCAGGATAAGCTGGCTGATTCCGTCGCCAAAAGCGAGGCGTTGAAAGAATACTACGCCGGCCAAGAAAGGGCTTCGGCAACCGGCGCGGAAGCGGCGCGGCGCGATTTGAAAATGGCGGATAACTGGTCAGCAGCGGATGCCTACCAGATTCGCAAATCGCTTCTGGATTTGGTCAACACACTGCCGCTGTCGGAACGAGGACGATTCAATTCGGCAATCACTGATGCAATGCAACGTCCGCCTTTGCTGTCGCCAAACAGCGATGCGATGTATAAGCGCGCCAGCACGGTTGCCGCGCGCATCATGGATCGAGCCGAGGAGCTTCACCGCGACGGTGTTATTTCAGACATACGAAAAGCAGTGGATAAAGCGGTCAAATCGCCGTCGGTGGATGTGGTGTATAAATCGAAAATTCTTGGAGTTATCCGGCGCGTGGGACTGAAAAGTTTGAGCGATGCAAAGGAATCGGCTCTAAAGGCAACACGAGACTACATTGCGCGTGTCGGCGAGCAAAACACCGTGCCGGATGCAATCGTCCGGCAAATTGATCTGCTTTCCAAAACCCCCGCGAAGGATTTACCGATTAACGTCTTGGAGTCCATCCGTGACCAAGTGAACCTTTACGATCATCTTGGCCGCACAATGGTTCGAGTGCGGGAATCGCTTTACAATTCAGAGCGCGATGCTCTGGCAAAGGACATGAGTGGCAGCACGTCTCACGCGCTGAATCCAGCCTTGCAGACGCGCAGCCCCGGCATGGAACTTTCCTTGGGCGATAGAATCCAACAAGCGGCTGGCAATAAAATCCGTTCCGCATGGGATTTCGCCAAACGGACAGGACGCGCAATCACTGGGCGCGACGTTATGCTCGACGTTCTGGACGGAGACGCCGGTTACAAGGGGGCGTTGAACCGCATCATTGGCGGACGGCTGGACGCGGATTACAACACGGAAATGAACTTGCGGAAAACGCTGCATGAGCCTTTTGAAAATCTGACCAAGGAGCTTGGCAGTTATTCTAAAAACGAGCTTGAACGCATCAGCATTTACGCGATTGACAAGGAGGCTGGGGGCACTGACCGATTGAAGGCGAGCGGCGTCTTGCCGGAAACGATCAAACGCATCAATGCCACGCTGACGCCGAAGGAAATGGCGTTTTACAAGACGGCGCGGAAGCTGTTTGACGAACAGGTTTTCCCGGCCTTGAAAAAGTTCATGCGGGAAAATTACAACGTGGACGTTCAGCCCGTTGAAAACTACTGGCCGTTCCAACGCGACCACACGCTGATTGACGACGATAAAAAACCAACGACGCCTATTGAAGGCAAAGAGGGCAACGCCGTCGGATTTCAGGAAATGGCGACACCGAATCAACTGCTGGCCGACCTTGTTCCGCGCCGAACCACCAAGACCGAGCAAGGCATGACTATTGAACGGCTGCCGGAAGCGCAAGGCGCGGTAAAGCTGAACGCCGCCGAAGTGGTGAACCGGCATTTGAACACCTTCGCCCATTTGATTTCGTCGCAGCGCAACCTGAAAATGATCGGCGAGTTGACCCGGCAGGATTTCTTCAAGCAGAAATACGGCACGCTTGGCCGGGATTACGTTCAATCCCTGCTGGACACGGTTGCCAGAAATTCCGCCCCCGCCGGATCAACCCGCACGGCATGGATTGACGGGCTGACGAAGAACACGTCAGTTGGTATCATCGGGTTGCGCCTTCTCTCGCAATTGAAGCACTTGCCAAACGCTGCATTCTCAATGAAGAATGTCCGCTGGGATTACTTGGTGCGCGGCTTGGTGGATTCGTTCACACCAGAGGGAAAAGCCTTCATTCAAAAGAACTTTGCGGAGATTTTCAACCGCTTTGGCGGCGAGCCTGCCATTGAGGATTTGATGGAGGGCAGTGGATTGCGAAAGGCTCAGGCAGCGACATTTTTTGTAGAGCGTGCTTTGGATTCACTGAACGCCCGCGCAACCGTGCTCGGACGCTATATGGATGAAATGGCGCAACGGGGAATTGACCCGCGCAACATTTACGATGCTCCGGTGGACAAAGAGGCGCAGCGGATGGCACTCCTGATTTCACGCCAGTCCGTGACATCGCCGCTGCTCAAAGACCAACCGCAGGCCATCACGCGCGGCGCGTTGACGGGAAACAACATGAGCTACGCGCGCGCCCTGTTCCAATTTCAAAGCACGATGCTGCGGCAGACGGCTTACTTGAAGCACGATATTTTTGACCTCGGAATCAAGAAGTTGGACGCGGGGCAACTGACCGGCGCGACGCTCGCGTTTCTGGCGATGCTTTACGCCGAGACGACGATTGTTCAGGCCAACAAAAAACTGATCGGCTCGCAACGCCCGGAAAAAGAAAAGGAATCCGTCGAGCATGGCATAGTGATTGAGGGTTTGAAGCGTGTGCCGTTTGCGGGCAACGCGGTCAGCATGGCTGAATACGGTGAAACGGGCGTTCCAATCGCCGACACCTTGATTCACGGCGTGCGAGCCGCCGGCAAGTTGATCGAAAACAAAGGCGATTTCGGCCAAAAACTTTCACCGCGTGAAGCGACCAAGGCCAAAGTTGATGCTCTGACATTTGGGGGCGAAGCCGCTGGGGTGCCAGGCGCTTCCACGGCTGGCGAGATTTACAAAAACAGGATCATGCCGCCCGCGAAGAAATAGCAGTATCAGGCCGCGAAAGCCGAGCAGCGCGAGGGCGCCGCGAACTTGATGAAGGCGCTGGCGAGTCCGGCGAAATAGCCCAGAACTTTTCCGCGTCTGCTTTCGTCACAAGCGCCATGTAGTTTTTACGCATTACGCTTTCGGAGTGTCCCAGCGCCGTGGCCACCGTCGCCGCCGATCCGCACGCCGCCAGCCAGTAGGACGCCGCCGAATGCCGGGTGACATCCTTCGGCCATTTTGCAATGCATAGCGGGGCGCGCAGTTCGCGCAGGTCAAGGAATCGGGTTGACCGGATCAACGGCAATGATGATTTTCTTTTTTTTGCCAGTTTCAGCCAGTCAAAAACCATCGGCAGCGGATAGACGATGCGCCGCTGCCGCAGCTTGGACGTTTGCGCCTCAATCCGAATCCACTTTTCAGCAAAGTGAATGTCTTCCCATTTTGTGGCGTCGGCTTCCTCTGGCCGCAGGCCGGCAAACGTCGAGAGAATAAACCATGCCAGCGAACGCGGATTCTTTTTCAGCCACGTCAAAGCCGATTCGACCTGTTGAAGTGTAAAAATCGTCGGCGTTTTGTGCGGCAGCTTCATCGGCTCCAAACGCTCGCAGGGGTTGTCCGTCCGGTAGCCGCGCCGCACCGCGAACCGCAGCAGCGTGGACACCCTGCCCCGCAGACATTGCCGCGAAACTGCGTTGTGCGAATCCAAGTATTTCTCCACGTCAGCCAGGGCGACAGCGGAAACCGGACGATGCTCCATGCCTTTGGCGAACTGGTTCAGAATCATTTCGAGCACGACCAGGTAACGATCGGACAAACCCGACTTGCGTTTGACGGTCAGCATTTCATTGATGACGGTCGATATGCCCGGCGCAGCGACGGCAAACGCCTCGGCCCGCGATAGCGCGGTGAACAGATCCACGTTGCGCGACTTGGCATCGTTCCACACGAACATGATGTTTTGCTGTTCGGCTGGATTCAGCGCCAAGAATTGTTGCCGTGCGTTCAACGCCTCACCACGCACCGATGCCGCGTGCGCCTCAGCCGCCGGCCTACCGGTGAAGAATTTACGCCGCACCCGACCCAATTCCGTCCAACGAACTCGCCACAGGCTTTGACCCCTGACAAGGCATTTTGCGACGGACGTTTTTGGACTCATAAAAGTTGGCAACAGATTTGGCAACAGCACCCGCAAAACCCCCTCAACACCCCCCGAACACACCCCGAACTCGGTATTTTGCGCCGTTCAGAACCCTTTGCAAACATTGGCGCAACGGCGTTTTTCATTGATTCTATTGGCTAAAGCTTCAATTTCTTAAACCGGTTGTTCACTTCCTTGAAATGGTTTGTTTTATAGCGGCTTTTATTGGGCTTCCGTGCTAGTTGCCAACTGTTGCCAAAAGTGTTGCCAACTCGATTGGAAGTTTGTTGCCACATTTTATCAGCGTGTGCTGTTCACTTTGGTTCCGGTCTGCGATCCCGGTTGCGTGTCTTTGAAGTGCTCCATCGTCATGGGATAGCCGGTCTGGTTCGGCTGGATGATGCGTTCGGTTTCGGTGGTCGAGGTGACGTTGCCATTTGCGTCCTTCGTTACGCTAAATGATTTTTCGTATTGGGTGGCGACGCAGCCGGCCGAGAACAGGCAGGACGTGGCGAGGGTGAGGAGCATGGTGTTTTTCATAAATTTAATTTGTGGAAATTGTGTCGAATACGTTTGGTTGGGCGATGAAGGGTTTCGGACGGGCTACCGGTAAGCCATAATTCAGCGGAGCAAATCCTTCGTCGGGGATGCTGTTGGAATCGTTTTGATAATAGCGCCAGACTTGGCCAGTGTTTCGATTCAAAATAAAATCGCGCGATAGACTATGTTGACACTCAAAACTAGCCGTGTAAGCAGTAAAGGTCTTAACCTCGCCAGTTTTACGATTGCATTGCCACATTACCTGGCCATCAGATCCAGAATGAAATTCAAAATCTGATTCGCTTTTACGTTCGCACCCACAAAGCGCAAGCACAAAGACCGTCATCAGCATTATCTTCATAAAAATTCTTTCATTGCCGCCCGCTCTGGCTTCCATCATTCTGCCGCTGATTTAGCGAAACGGTTGGCTCGACGAATTGCGACCTCGACAGAAGCCCAACCCGCTGCGCGCCCAATCGGCGCGGGCTGGTTGTGCGCTTCTAGGCTGTCGCAAGCCTGTCGGGGCACTTCTGGCTCGCGCCATTTTTTTGGTTTAATGCCAGCAAAAACCATAAAGTTGTTGGTGTTATTCACATGGACAGCGGTTGTCCTACCTTCACGGTCATACTCCAAAAATGAAAAATAAAAAAACTATCACTCGTCGGATTTGCCAGCGGATATCGTCTTTGTGAAATGCTCCAAAAGCAAAGCCTTTGCCCGCTCAACGTCAACGCCCACTTCGCCTGCGTAACGAGCAATGCAATGCTCCATGACCTCGGTTTCAGAGAGCTTGTATTTAAGTGCAATCTTGCCAAGAAGATTGGCGGCATTGCTGCTCATACGAAAGTTTTTTTGTTTTGATTTAGCCATATTTGACAGACCCTTTCTAAATTTATGTATAGCACATTGCTAATTTATTGTAAATAAATTATTGACGGTATAGCGTATAGCCTATACGCTTTGCCGCAGATGAAACGAAATTCCGGCAGACCTAAAGCAAAGAACCCGCGCCAGTTAATGGCTTTTCGCTTTCGCGGCGAATACGCGGCACTCCTCCGAAAAATTTCCGTCAAGAAGCACATTTCTCAAGTGCGGGTTCTGGAAATGGCTCTCGATTTAAGCGCAAAGGAAATCAGCGCATGACCACCCCGCGCCAACGCTCCGGCTGCTTGCCGCCCGGCTACAACCTCGACTCGCTTTTGACGGTGGCGCAGTTCGCGGTGTGGCGGCAGGTGAGCGAAGAAACTGCGCGGGCGCATATTGGCGCGCGGCTGGTGCCGGCGATTACGCATAGCCGCGTGGACATCCGCATCCATCCCCGAACCTACCTCGAAAAATCCAAGTAACCGAAAGACCAAAACCATGTGTGAATTTAAGTCGGCCATCGTAATGAAAGACGGCAAAGAGAAAGGCGGATTCAAGTTGCTGCTCTCGCCGTGGTCGGAATCCCATTCCGAGCTTTTCAAAATCTTTAAAATCAAAGACGACGGAGCGCGGCTTAATTTTGCCAGGGTCGAGTTTTCGCCAGACTCGATGGTGAATGCTCACCTGCTTGAGAAATATAAACTCAATATTGACGAATCACGCACGCCTGAATGGTTTTCTGATGCCATGAAGGAAAAAGTCGCAGAGCGAATGGCGGCTTATATCAAATCAATTTTGGTAACTGGCGATGTTGAACTGATTACCGGCGGTCAATTTATCGTTGCGCCGTGGGCAAAAGTTGAATGCGCGCAGCACATGATTTTAACGGCAGTGTTGTCAGGCGGCATTGTCCAGAGCGTGTGGTCAGGCGGCACCGTCCAGCGCGTGTTGTCAGGCGGCACCGTCCAGCGCGTGGAGTCAGGCGGCACCGTCCAGCGCGTGGAGTCAGGCGGCATTGTCCAGAGCGTGTGGTCAGGCGGCACCGTCCAGAGCGTGTGGTCAGGCGGCACCGTCC
>Ga0214207_1000046_pt1 | contig 36201 bp, 45 predicted proteins | sample TroBogEpilimnion_6_FD_153045 | JGI IMG/M metagenome (GOLD analysis project Ga0214207, IMG submission 153045) | Freshwater microbial communities from Trout Bog Lake, WI - 13JUL2009 epilimnion | ecosystem: Environmental > Aquatic > Freshwater > Lake > Epilimnion/Euphotic zone | place: Trout Bog... | reverse complement strand
GCAGAAAAAGAACGTGAGGCGTGTGCTGAAATTTGTGATGGTTTTTACTTATCATGGATAGACATACAAGGTAGATATGAATTCATGGGTGAGGGAGCAAGCGAATGTGCTGGTGCAATCCGAGCAAGGGGAAATAATGACTGATGAAGAAATACACAACATTTATTTGCACATGAGTGGCAAAGCAGAAGGGTTGGTTGAAGCAACTGGCAAGGCTGACTTTCCTGTATTGTTTGCTAGAGCAATCCTTGAGTATGGAGGACTAACAAAAGATATGCAAAACATGGCATCTAAATCTACCTATAAAGAACAAATAGAAACAAAAGATGAGCCTGTGTGTAGGTTGCAGGAGCCTACGGTTGAACGTGCTTGGTTCACGATTGCTGAATTAAACGCATGGGCTGACAAGAAGTTATCCGAGAATCCGCATTGGGTAATGCCAAAAGATGAGCCTGAGCGCGATGAACCCCCACCACAACGCACATGGGTAGGACTGAAAGATGACGATGAAATTCCTTGGGATGGGGTCGATGCCAAGTCTTTTGCCAGAGCCATTGAAGCCAAGCTGAAGGAACGCAATACATGAACTCATATTGGTTTCAAACCATTACCAATTTAGCCTTGATTGCCGCTATTGTTTATTTTGTGATGAATGACCATCCTTGGTTTGCATTTTTTCTGTTTTGCGGATTAAGAGTATTGGGGGACAAAGATGATTGATGACATAAAGATGGCTGTTCTAACGTTTCTAGGGGTAATTTTGGCAACGTTACTTATTATTTCAGGCATCATTGGTGTCATGAGTTTGTTTGGCCCAAGTCATGAAGACATTGCAAAAGCCCATGCCATGCAAGTTGTCCAAGAACTAGATGGATGCAAGGTGTACAGGTTTTATGACAGGGATTACCACTACATCACACGATGCGGTGAAAAGGTGACAACACAAAAGAACTGGGATGAGTATTGCGGTAAAGCCTGCACCCACCACAGGACAGAAAACATTACAACTGAGGGAAATCAATGATTGAATTTACATATACAGAATTATTCCTGTTTTGCTGGGCTGTATTGGCCACAGGAGCGGCTTTTTACTTCAGGGATAGGGATAGGAGCCACGGGATGTTTGTAAAGGTTCTAATAGACAATAAAGAGGCCAGAGAAGACTTCTTTCAAAAGATGGACGAACACATTAAGGAAAACGCATGAATAAGCAACCAAGCGTTACCTTTGTTAAAGTTTTTAGTACTTTAGAACAGGCCGAGGATTGGTCAACCCAAATTGTTGGGCCCTCTGTAATCATTCATTTGTACAAAAATCAAGAAAATCAACTGTATGCTGTTTGTGACCAAGCGGGTATTGATATGATTCAAGAAACACTTGATGAAAACGCTTATTGGGAGAATAAAAAATGACGGACATTAACAAAGCTTTTGATAAAGCATATGAGGATTGGAAGAAGGACGCCCCCAACTGGGAGACCATGCCCAAGATGAAGACGCCTGAAGACGAGGAATTCGAGATGATATCCCGCAGGCAGGAGGAGTTGATAAAGAAGGCTGATTCACTCTCTGAGGAGCTGAGAAACAGAGTGATTGAAGAGGTAGCCCAAGAGATCGAGAAGTTCAAAGGCTTTGGGGAGGACACCATTGCATCGTTTACCGTTTATATCCGTGGGATGAAGAGATGACCAGAGAGCCACCACCTAAAGAGTTTTATCTTCATGTGGCCAAAAGTACATTTGAAGACCAAGAAACATTCGGACAAAAATATTGGAATTGGCTTTTCATGTGGGGATGGTATGAGCATTGGGTAGAAAACTATTGGTATAATGATTAACAAATAATTAAAGGAGCAAGGCAATGAGTAAACCAATGAGTGACTTCCAGCGTCAATTTTTGGCTCGCGGAACAGGCCAGCAGTTGTATACTGAGAACGAGTTTAACGAGAAGTTAAGCAAGAAATTGGCAGAGATCATGGCAGTGGCCATTGATACATCAAAGACCGCTGTAATGATTGAGAGACAGGCTTGTGCTGAGGTTGCATTGATGGGAACTGATGAGCCAGTACAAACGGAGACACTCCAAATACTAAAAAAAGAGCGTCAAAGAATCCATGACGCAATTCTGAGCCGTATACCAACACAGAGACAATGATAGAGAAGATCAAGACGTACAACGCCAAAGTGAGGGGGGAAGTACGCAACAGAAGGCTTGAAGTTGTAGTTGATTTTATTTACAAATGTACCGAATGTGGTACAATATGGAGAACTAAAGATGACACAAAAGCGCACGACTGCCGCGAAAAAGACGCCTGCGACCAAAAAAGTTGCTAAGAAGGCCGCGACGCAAAAGGTAGTGAGGACCAAGGCTGAGAACCAAATCGCGCCAAGGGTACCAAGGCCCGAAGAGATCCCAGACAAGGATTGGATGAATTGGGTGGAATACGCCCAAGCAAAGCTCAGATACTTGGAGAACAAGGTAGCGTCGCTGACAGAAGAGTTGGCCGCCCAGAAAGCCTCGAACAAGCGCCTGAACGACAGATTCATGCAGGGATAGCAGAATCAAAGAGATTAAGATAAACTAAAGCCAGTGCATAAGACTTTTAAAGGATAAGGGAATGCCTGACACAACACACACAGATGCGCCGCCAAAGAAAATGGGCCGCCCATCAAAATACTCAGATCATTTAGCTCAAGTCATCTGCGTTCGTATAGCAGAAGGAGAGAGCTTAAACAAAATCTGTAAAGATCCAGATATGCCAGAAAGAGTAACAATCTATCGGTGGCTGATGGAAAAAGAAGACTTTTGTAACATTTACACGCGCGCACGAGAAGACCAAGCCGACACAATGGCCGATGAGATTGTGGATATTGCCGACCAAATGCCCATGGAAACCACGGACAAAGAAGGCAATACAAGGTTTGACCCTGCGTTTATCTCTTGGCAGAAGAACCGCATTGATGCCCGCAAGTGGGTGGCCAGTAAGCTCAAGGCCAAGAAGTATGGAGATACGGTCAAACACTCTGGAGACATCGAGAACCCATTGATTGTGGACGTAATGGCCAAAGAGGTGGTGACCAGCTTGGTAAAAAACATAGAAATGAAGCGCCAGCTCCAAAATGCAGGCTGAACTTCTCGATGAGATCAAACAAACCCTAGAGGACCCTGAGATACAGGGACACTTGGCCAAACTGTCTCCTGAAGACTTGGCCGCCTTCCAGTGGAGGATGAACTGGCTCACAAGCGCCCATGTTCACCAAATAGAGCCACCAGGTGATTGGTACACCATCCACTTGGTCTTGGCTGGACGGGGAGCGGGTAAGACCAGAATGGCCGCTGAGACTATCGGCTGGTGGGCTTGGAGCCAACCCAAGACGCGATGGCTGGTGTCTGGACCCACAAGTGCTGACGTCCGTGGAACCTGCTTTGAGGGTGATTCTGGCCTCCTCTCGGTGATCCCTTCTATACTAATAAAGGATTACAACAAATCCATTGGCCAGATTACTTTGGTCAATGATTCCATGTTGATCGGTATTCCAGCGTCGGAGCCTGAGCGTTTCAGGGGTCCGCAGTTTCATGGGGCTTGGCTGGATGAGTTGGCCGCTTGGGATTACATTCAAGAGGCTTGGGACCAGATCCAGTTCGGTGTGCGCTTGGGTAAGAAGACCCGAATCATTGCGACCACCACGCCGAGACCAAAGGACCTGATTGTTGACTTGGTGGGCAGGGATGGAGACGACGTATGCGTGACGACCGCCTCGACCTATGCCAACATTGCCAACCTTGCGCCATCGTTCCAGAAGCAGATTCTGAGCTATGAGGGTACCAAACTCGGCCGACAAGAGATCCATGCCGAGATTCTGGACCCAGAAGACACGGGTATCATCAAGCGCAAGATGTTCAGACTCTGGCCAAACGGGAAGGAGTTCCCCAAGTTCGAGTACATCATTCAGTCTTACGATTGCGCCTTCACTGACAAAACAATCAATGATGCCACTGCCTCGATTACCTTTGGGGTATTCAAGCCAACAGACGGGCCAATGAGCGTGATGGTGATTGACTGCTGGCAAGACAGGCTTCAGTACCCAGATCTGCGCCCAAAGGTCAAAGAAGAGTTTGAGGTTGCCTTTGGTGAAGGAAAGAACAAAAAGCGGGTTGACCTGATCTTGGTGGAGGACAAAGCCGCTGGTATCAGTCTTATACAAGACTTGAGAAGGGCGCATTTGCCTGTTCACAGCTATAACCCTGGCCGAGCAGACAAGGTACAACGCCTGAGCATTGTCTCCAACATCATTGCCCATGGCCGCGTATGGATACCTGAAAGCGGTAAGAACAAGGGATTTGTGAAGGATTGGGCCGAGGGAATGGTCAGCCAGATCTGTTCGTTCCCTGAGTCAGCCCATGACGACTATGTGGACGCCATGACCCAAGCTCTGAGGTATTTGAGGGACAGTGGATGGCTGGATATTGACGGACCAGCACCAGAACCTTATGACGATGAAGATTATGCGGACAGCGGACGGTCAAGGAAGCGTGGTAATCCATATGCCATGTAAGCTAGACCCAAGACCAAATCATGGGCATAATATGGGAAACTCACCCCGAGGTGCCCATGGCAGATGACCAAGCCGCATTTGGCGTTTACCCACATTTAAACCTTCAACGCCGTCCTGAGAACAACAATCCAGAGGCATCTAAAGATATGCCGTTGCAGTTTGCCCGTGGTATGGTCAAGACTGGATTGGGAGCCATCCCCGACCTCGCACAGTTAGGTGCGGATGTATATACAAACTTGCGTTCACCCAAATTGGATGAGCTTGTCACTGGCAAAAAAGCTCCTCAAATACCATTCACATCCGAATACTGGGAGAACAAGCTTCCACTGCCTCCAACATCTCCTCAAGGCCGATTGGCTGGTGGGTTGGGTGAATACTTTCCTGAGAACCCTGTGCTTGGTGCTGTAGGTCATGGCATCAAAGGAGCGGCCAAGATTGCAGGCGAAGGCTTGAGCAGTGCGGCCATGGGTGAAGGACCAGACTGGTTGAAGTCCATTGTTCCCCAGCCAAACTTTGTGGTTAAGCCCAAAGGCGGCAACTGGTTAAACAACAGCGTTGAAAAAAGTTTGGAAGGTTTAAAATCTGGTGATCGTTTAGGCGGTACACCTGCCCAAATGCTTGACTTTATTGAGAGACAATTAAAGAACCCAGAATTACCGGAAGAAGGCAAAGAAGTTCTTAGACGGCAATTGCCACAATATCGCAAAGAAGCCGCCATCAACAACTGGGTTGACAAGAACCTTACTAACTATGTTAAGAAGGAAATGGCTACGCCTGAAGACCCAGTTCGTAAATTGGCAGAGCAAGATATTACGCATATGCCTGCCAATGAAATTGATTTTGCTAATACATTCTTACCAGAAAAACTTGCGGTGAAGCGAATGCAAGCTGGTTTTAATCCAAGTGATCTTGGGGCGTCAAATACCGCCAAAGCTTGGGAAAGGATTGCCGATGAGATGCTGAATGTTGGAACAGCAGGGCAACATACAAGGCCATTGACACCCACAGAAATTCGTCAAGGCTATCAGTCAACGGTAACTGACAATCCTTGGTTGACAAAACTTGATCCAAGCACGCCAGTCTACTATCCTGAAAACATGGATTCAATGTCAAGAGATCTTGGTTTTGACCACATTATGGATGTTCTTAAAGAAGACATAACAACTGGTCGTCTTCGCCCCGAAAGCCTAAAAAATGTCAGCATGGAGCAAGCTGTACGTCGTGCCCATGAGTACAACGAAGATAAAGCCAAGAAGATGGCTGAAGCCCAGATCAAAGCCACAGAGGGTATGCCAACTGTAAAAGAGTATCCAACTGGCCACAAGTGGATTGAATTAGCTCCTCCCAAAGATTTGCCTTCTGGACATAGTGTAGTCAAAGATGAAACTACTGGTAGCTACAAAGTTGTAGATGAAAATGGTCAAGACGCCATTCAAAGGAAGCCAAATAGTTTGGGTCACATAAATGTGCCATTTCATACAACACCAGAACAGGCAAAAGCAGAAGCCTTAGAGAACGACAAACGCCTTGAAGATGCTTTGAAGTATGAAGGCGACACGATGGGCCATTGCGTTGGCGGTTACTGCCCTGACGTTATTTCTGGTCAGTCACGCATTTTCAGTCTCAGAGATGCCAAAGGTGAGCCTCATGTAACTATTGAAACAGAACCAAATCCAAACCCATATCCTGTAAGTGGAGAAGCTTTTGCTATGCTTCCACAAGCAACTAAAGCCCAATATGGTCAATATGTTCGTGAATGGAGACAACGTAATCCACACATTGAAGATTTAACGGATGAGCATACTACGCAAGCGTTAAAAGAGGCTGGAGTTCCTCCACAACCTGATCGAATTGTTCAAATTAAAGGTAAGCAAAATCGTGCTCCAAACGAGCAATACCTCCCTTTTGTTCAAGACTTTGTAAAGTCAGGCAACTGGGGTGAAGTGGGTGATTTACAAAATACTGGATTGAATAAAGTTGGGAATCAATACTTAACTACAGAAGAGTTAAAACCTAAAATTGATGAAGCCAAAACTTTTTTAAACACACATCCTGCTTTTGAAACACATCGACAAGCTGATAGTGACCCAAATCTTCTACTTCATCCAAAAGTTCCATATGCTTTGAATGAAATGAAGGCGGTCTTGAATAATCCAGAAGAATATGACAAAGATACTTTGCCTAGTGCATTAAACGGCGTAGAAAAGCTTCGTGGAATATACGGAGATGCCCCGCAACCTCCAGTTGACTTGGGTACAGTAGGTGGAACACCAAACATGAAGAAGGGTGGCAAAGTCAGCATTACCAACAATCCAGACGCGATGTACATGGAAGTACAAGACCGCAAGTTTGCTGGTGGCGGTGCAGTGGCCAAGATGGTTGAGCAATATGGCCCAGCCTTCATGGAGCACGTTAAGCACTATGCCAATGTGATCAGTGAAATGATGCCCCACTTGTCTGCCCATGAAGTTATGAATCAAGCGACTGATGCGGCGGCATTGAAAGCTAAAGGCATGGGCGTGCCAGGTATTGATTTTCATGATCCACTAGCTCCTCCCAGCATGAAGATGTCAGAAGCTTTGGGTAACGCTGGGGCTGAGGGCAAAACTTTAAACTTTACCGAAGCTGACCGCTCAAGAGTATTTGGGGACAACATGGGTGGAGTTGGGTTCAGTGCTTTACAGCATTATTCACTGCCACACGCTCAAGCCAATACTGTTTGGGGATTTGGAAACAAAACCGTTGCTGAGAAAAAGATTAAACAGAACGATCCAGAGAACACAATTTGGACAACGTATGCAGGCTCTCCTGAGCAACATAAGTCCAATACTATTGTTGTCAAAGATGCAATTAAGACGTTGCAGGACGCAAACAACAAAGGGCAAGTACATCCAGAGCAGATCAGACTGATCAACAAAAGAATTCAAGAAGCAACAAACGAAAAAGGTAATCCATTATTCCCTTCTGACTTTGACATTACAGACCCAAATGCACTTAATCATGCCAATACATTTGAGCGTAGATCTGCTGTCAGTGATGCACTGATGGGTACTGGTGTTAAAAAGCCAATGATCAGTGTGGAGTTCAAAAAAGCAAACCCAGGGGTTCAATGGACCGACGCCTCAAACATTGGTGGCATCCTTTCCCGTGAGACCGAGCCAGTCTTGGCCAATGCAAATACGTTTGATGTTGGCCCACATTTGTTTGTCATGGACAATGGAATGATCCACAGGCCAGATTTGAATGAGGCATTCCCATATCAAGTGACTGGTAGCGACCTTGGCTTGAAGTTTGATCCAACTCCAATAAGAGCCGCCTCTCCTGAGTTTATAGAAAAGAAAGGCTACAAACCTGAAGACACAATCAATGCATGGGCCATGTCTCGTGGTAGTCCCAGCCAGTTTGTGTCTGAGCAATATCTGACGAACCTTCAAAAACAAGGTTATAAGAAGGGCGGCAAGGTTACCGTTCACCATCTTGACGGTGAAGAGGTACACATCATTGAGAGGAGACGGTAATGCCTTTAGAGTCACTGCTCACTAAAGCCAAGCCTTTGTACTCCTCACTTGAGGAGGCTTTGTCCAACCTGACACGCAACAAAGGGACAGGCGCTGAGTTTCTTAAAGAGTTGGAGAAGAAGCCTGGCGTCAAGAAGGCTGAGATTCAAGAGCGTGGGTTAGATAAGGCTTTGGGTAGTTTGCCTAAGGTTGATAAGGCTGAAGTTCAAAAGATTGTTAAAAAGAACCCACCAGCTAGAGTTGAAGTCAAAACCAAAATGGAAAACCCATATTTGCATCCAGACTTTAATGAAATCAGAAATGAAGTTGTTGAACAGCATACGCCACACGATGATTATGGCAGACCAATGAGACGGTTTAGTGAAAGCGAAGCTAATGAAATGGCTGTAGACGCTTTAGGTGGACCAGCTCAATATTATGAACATCAGTTGCCAAATAATAAGAATTACCGTGAGATGTTATTACAACTTCCTGAAGATCTCAATCCATACAAAAACTATTATAGTCCTCATTGGGATGAGCCTAATGTATTGGCTCACATGAGGTTGAGTGACCGAGTTGGTCCAAATGGTGAGAAAGTATTGCATCTTGAGGAGTTGCAGTCAGACTGGCATCAAGAGGGGCGCGAAAAAGGATACAAGCCAAGCAATTTGCAAGATATGAAATTGCCTGAAAATTATTTAGTGAAACAAGATACAGAATCAAGCGGAAACCCTTATGCCATATTTGATGAGCAAGGAAATCCATTGACTGCTGGGTTTCATAAAAATAAAGAATCTGCTCTTAATGAGTTTTTTAGCAATAAATTTAAAAACGCCGTGCCCGACGCCCCATTCAAAAAGAACTGGGAAGAGCTTGCACTCAAACAACTGATCAATCATGCTGTTGAGAACGGCTATGACAAGATAGCCATTACACCTGGCGCAATTCAAGCTGATCGCTATGATTTGAGTAAGCAAGTTGATCGGATTGCTTTCAATCCTGAAAATGGATATTTCCAAGTAATGAAAAATGGCAATTCTTTAGCTGGAATGCCTGCTAAATTATCTAAAGAAGAATTGCCAAATTACATAGGCAAAGATTTAACCAATAAATTGTTGTCATCAGAGCCTGTCGGTCAAGGTATGCATCAATTGCAAGGGGATGATTTAAAAATTGGCGGTGAGGGCATGAAGGCCGCCTACGACCAGCGCATACCCAATATCCTGAATAAGCTTGGCAAACCGTTTGGTGCACAGACCGAAATGAATGCCATGCCTGTTGAAACAGGAAAACAAGTTATGGTTCCTGACAATGCAGGGTTGGGGATGATTAGTTCTGGTCAGCCAGAAACCGCAAACCTTCATACTTTTGACATTACACCCGAGTTGAAACAACAAGTTCAAACTCAAGGCTTGCCTCAGTACAAAAAAGGTGGTGAAGTTCACATGGCTGGAGGTGGAACAATAGCTAAAATGGCAGAAGAGATTGCCGCCAAGCTTGGACAGAAGATTTTGCCTGCGGCTGAGGCTGAGGCCAATAAAGCCAAGTTTCTTGAACCAAGTCAAGTAAAAGATGTTTTGTATCGTGGGCAACGTAAAGTTCCAAAAGCAGATAAATTTATCATGACTCAAGGTCGTGAAAATCCTTCCTTCACAACTGACCCTGAAGTTGCAAACGTCTATTCACGCAAACTTGATACCTTACAACATGGGTCAGGCTCAACATCTGTCCCAGTTCACCTTCAAATGACCAACCCCTTGGATATCAGGAATTTAGGTGATCACGTTCAATTAGATGAATTTGTGGATATGCTCAAACATGATTTAAGCAAACCATATGGAGATAAATCCATGGGTTATCATGATTTGGCCAATATGTTGGATGAGCTTGATGAAACTGCTTATAAAACAAATGCAAACCATGAAATTTCAGCCACCGATTCTTCTGGTTTAGGAAGAATTAGAGATTTTGAGCAGTTGGGCAATGAAATTCGCCATGCTGGTAAATCTGGAGATGTTGACAGAATATTGAATGATTTATTGCCTAATGTTTCAATTGATGCATATTCTTTAGGCGATTCTTTACCAATAACTCGTGAACTTAAAAAACAAGGCTATGATGGTTTAATACACAAAGATGTATTTGATGCGGGTATGCCTTATTACCAAGGTAACCCAAACAACATTGAAGAAGGTCAAACGGCAAGTCACATAATTGATACTTATAGGCCATTTTATCAAGGTCAAATTAAATCAGCCATTGGTAATCAAGGCACATATGATGTGACCAATCCCGATATTACAAAGAAACATGGTGGCACAATAAGCAAAGACGCCATGTGGATGGAAGTCCAAGACAAAAAGTTTAAAAGGAAGTAATCATGGCAACACAAATGCCTATTGAACAAGACTACGGACGTTTCGTCGATGGTATATCAGAGCCAGATGATGACGGAAATGTAATGGTTGAGTTGCCAGACGAAAGCTCCGACATCATTGAGATGGATGATGGCTCGGCTGTTGTCAGCTTTGGTGAGGACCTTGAAGGTCCCATGGAGGACGAAGACTTCTACCAGAACTTGGCAGAAACCTTTGACGTGTATGATTTAGACAACATTGCCAAACGGTATTTGGGTTTGATCGAGAACGACAAACAAAGCCGTGAGGAGCGAGACAAGAAGTACGAAGAGGGTCTAAAGAGGACTGGCCTTGGCAACGATGCGCCAGGTGGTGCCAACTTCATGGGTGCCAGCAAAGTGGTCCACCCCGTGATGGCCGAGGCTTGTGTGGACTTTGCATCCCGCGCCATTAAAGAGCTTTTCCCGCCTGATGGTCCCACCAGAACAAAGATTCTTGGTGATGTGGATGAGGACAAGGTCAAGATTGCCGAGCGTAAGCGCGATTGGATGAACTGGCAACTGACCGAGCAGATTGAGGAGTTCCGCGACGAACAAGAGCAGTTATTGACCCAACTTCCTCTTGGCGGCTCCCAATACATGAAGATGTGGTACGACGAGAACAAAAAGCGCCCTTGCGCTGAGTTTGTGCCCATTGACAAGATTTACCTGCCCTTTGAGGCGGCCAACTTCTACACATCCCAGCGTGTGACCGAAGTCAACACCATCTCTAACTTTGAGTTCCAGAACCGTGTTCGCTCAGGTTTGTATCGTGATATCAGCTTGATTCGCGCCTTTGTTGAGCCAGAGATGAGCCACGCAGAGAAGGCCAATACCAAGATTGAGGGTAAGCGCTTTGAGGAGAACGAAGACGGTGTCAGAGACGTTTACCATATCTACACATGGCTTGAGCAAGACGAGGACAAGAGAACCAAAGGCAAGTCAGCGCCTTATATCCTCATGATCGACAAGTTGGACGAGAAGGTTGTTGGACTCTACCGTAACTGGGAAGAGGGCGACGAGACTTGGACCAAGTTGGATTGGTTGATTGAGTTTAAGTTTATCCCTTGGAGGGGTGCATATGCGATTGGTCTCCCTCATCTCATTGGTGGATTGTCCGCCGCCCTCACTGGTGCGCTTCGTGCACTCATGGACTCAGCCCATATCAACAACGCGGCCACCATGCTCAAGCTCAAGGGTGCGCGTATGTCGGGTCAGACCGACCAAGTCGAGGTAACGCAGGTTGCTGAGATCGAAGGGGCGCCAGGTGTCGATGACATCCGCAAGATTGCCATGCCCATGCCCTTCAACGCTCCTAGCCCAGTGCTCATGGAGTTGCTTGGATGGTTGGACAACGCGGCCAAAGGCGTGGTCTCTACCTCTGAGGAGAAGATTGCCGACGCCACCAACAATATGCCTGTTGGAACTGCCCAAGCTTTGATCGAGCAAGGTGCCCACGTTTACTCTGCCATCCATGCTAGATTGCATGAATCCCAAGCCAGAGTGCTCAAAGTGCTGGCCAGATTGAACCGCTGGTACTTGGACGAGCAGAGACGCGGCGAGGTGGTGGTTGACTTGGACATCCATAAGGATGATTTCAAGCGAAATACGGACGTTATCCCTGTTTCTGACCCACACATCTTCTCTGAGACCCAAAGAATGGCTCAGACGCAAGCTGTGATGCAGATCATGCAGAACAATGCTGACCTGTTCAACCGCAAAGCAGTGATCGAGCGCTTCCTCAAGCAGATGAAAGTGCCCCAGATCAATGAGTTGATGGTCATGGAGCCTGAAGATAAGATGATTGACGCCTCTCAAGAGAACATCTTGATGATGGGTGGCCAACCTTCTAAGGCTTATGACGAGCAAGATCACCTTGCCCACATCCAATCTCACCTTGATTTCTATCAAGACCCCGTTTTTGGTGGCTCAAACCCCTTGGTTATGCCCCAATTGCTCCAGCCGATGGTCGAACATATCCAAGATCACTTGGGTAAATGGTACCAAGCCCGCATGAATGAGTATGTAAACAGCGCTTTGAAGCACCAGCACTTTGATTATGACAATGAAAAAGTCACAAAGGGCATGGATAAGCTGTATGCACTGGCCGCACAGCACGTCAAACAAGACTCTGCTACCACTTTCCAGTACATCATGCCCATTTTCCAGCAAATGATGCAACAAGTTCAGCAGTTGAAGCAACAAGCTCAGCCTCAAGACCCTGATGCACAAGCTTTGATCCAGACTTCTATGGCTGAAACCCAGCGCAGAGCGGCCAGAGACCAGATGGATACCCAACTTGAGAAGGCTAAGATTGAATCTGAGGACCAAAGAGAGGCCGCTAGACTAAAAGCGGAGATGGACAAGTTTGCGGCAGACACACAGATGGGTGTGGCCATGAACGCAGAGGACAACTTGACCAGAGAGCGTATCGAATCAGCAAAAATATCCCACAACGCGGATAAATTGCGAAATGAGCAGGTGAAAACTGCATTGGACCTTGAGAACAAGGCTCAATCTTATTTAGGAGGACAAAATGTCTAGTGATAACGAGCAAAAGTCTGTGGAAGTTCCCCAGCACAAGCGCCTCGCACAAGGAGTTCCACTTGATGGCACTTCCATGGGCGGAAAAGGCAGTTCAGAACCCAAACAACAAGGAGGCTTAGCACAAGCACAGCACAAAAAGAAATAAATGGTAACCGTCTCACAACTCATATCCGTAATCAAGAAACGACAAGCTGAAATAGCTTTTTCTCTTGGAGCAGGAAATGCTTCTACATGGGAATCGTATCAACGGATGGTGGGAATATACATGGGTCATCAAGAAGTACTTGATACCGTTAATAATTTGTTAAAAGAAGAAGAGGAAAAAGAGAATGAGCGATAGCACAGTAGCTTCTAACGAAGCTGAGATGAATTGGGCCTTTCCAATTGTAGATCCTGGTGCGAAGCCTCTTGGTGCAAGAATCTTAGTTCAACTGAGACGTACGAAGAAGAAGACACAAGGTTCAGGAATCATATTGGTTGAGGAAACAAAAGAAACCGAGAAGTGGCAAAACATGGTGGCCAAGGTCATCGAAATCGGCCCTCTCGCGTACCGTAATAGAGATACCATGGCACCGTGGCCCGAAGGCTCATGGACTGCTGTTGGTGACTATATCCGCGTCCCCAAGTGGGGCGGAGATCGCTGGGAAGTCCAAGTCCAAGGCGATGACGAGCTTGAAGAGAAAGCCCTCTTCATGATTCTTAATGATCACGAGGTGATTGCAAAAGTCACTGGTGACCCCTTAGCCATGAAAGCATACCTATGACCACAGATACCAAAGAAAAAGACCTTGATCTCAAGATCAACGAAGAGACAGACGGTTCAGCAACCATTGAACTGCCTGATGACTTGATGCCCCCCGATGATGGGGAAGACGTCAAAGCCGCCGATGCAGTAGGTGACGACGGTGGTGAAGACCATCCTGATGACACCGAAGCCATTCGTGCCGCAAGACGCGCCAAGCGCAAGTACAAGAAGGAAATTGCCAAGGCCACCTCCTCGGAGAAAGAGGCCCAATTGAACCTTTTGAGACGTCAAAACGAAGAGTTGATGTCTAGGCTTGCAGTAGTCGAGAAAAAGACCCACAGCGCTGATTTAGCCCGCATTGACAAGGCAATTGAAGACCAAGAATTGCGTCTCCAATATGCCAAGATGAAGATGTCCGAGGCCATGCAAGCGTCTGACGGTGATGCCTTTAATAAGGCTCAAGAACTGTGGGACGAGACTCGCACAGCTATCAAGGACTTGAAGGGATATAAAGAATCCTATACCAAGCCCCAGCAGACGAACAACATCCCCGATCCAGAGTTACAGCGCCACGCCGCCAACTGGATGGAGAGAAACAATTGGTACAAACCCAACGGTGGCGACATCGATAGCGACATTGCTAAAAAGATCGATGAAGCCCTTGTTAAAGAGGGTTGGAATCCAAAAAGCGAAGATTATTGGGATGAACTCGATAATCGCTTGCAAAAGTACCTACCACATAGATACAATGGTGACAAGGACGTGAGTTCACAGACGAGAAGACCTAGAAGTGTAGTAGGTAGCTCAGGCCGTGAGAGCATCGCAACCCAAGGAGGGCGTAACGTATTTGTCCTCTCACCAGAACAGGTGAGGGCAATGAAAGACGCAGGAATGTGGGACAACCCTGACAGCAGGGCGCGAATGATCAAACGATATGCTCAAGAAGCTAGAAACAAACAATACTAAGGAGTCTCGAAAATGGAATCACGTTTAAAAAAATCCCTAACGGGCGCAGGCCGCGCAAGTCATGCAAGCCAAGATAGCGACAGAGCCGCCCCAGAAGAGAAGTTCATGACAGCGCAGGAACGTCGTAGGATGTGGAGCGAAGAGTGGACACAGAGTGCTTTACCCAAGACCCCAGATATCCCAGGGTGGCACGTTTGTTGGTTGTCAACGACTAACAGCTACGACACGATTGATAAGCGTATGCGACTTGGCTACGTCCCTGTTAAACAGGAAGAGGTACCAGGCTTCGAGAACTACCGAGTCAAAAGTGGAGAGCACGTTGGTTTTGTATCTTGTAATGAAATGCTCTTGTTTAAGCTTCCAATGGATGTTTACCAAGACGTCATGACGCAAATGCATCATGAGCTACCAAACGACGAAGCGGACAAAATCCGCGTCCAAGTTGAGCAGTTACAAGGTCAAGCACAAGACAGCAACGGACGATCACTCGCAGAGATCGAAGGCGATGGTTTAAGGCAATTAAGTCGAAAAAATGTTCCGATGCCAATCTTTCAAGGCTAAGAACGATTTAAGGAGAAAACTATGTCAGCAACTAGTGCTCCATTTGGCTTGAGACCTGCGTTCCACCCTTCTGGTTTGGACCGCGCACAGGCTCTTGCTGGTGGCATTGCTTCTGGATATTCAAGCAATATCCTCAAAGGCCAACCCGTCATTTATAACTCATCCGCTGGAACTATCGGTGCAGTCACCACTACTGGTGCTTGGACTGGAGCTTTTGCAGGTGTGGAATGGACTGACTCAACTGGTCGTCGTCGTGTGAGCAACTACTGGCCCGCCAGTACAACTTACATCACTGGTTCTTGCGTCGCTTATTTCTACAACGATAACAACATCGTTTATGAAATCCAAACTGATGCAACAATCGCTCAAGCCTCAATTGGCAACGAGTACAACTTCACTTCCGCTAACTTGGCCGCTGGTTCTACCACTACAGGCTTGTCACAGTGCACTTTAGGTGTATCGACAGCCGTTGGTAACACTGGACAAGGTCAAATGCGCGTCGTTGATATTGCTCCATATGTGGACAATGCATGGGGTGATGCCTATGTTGTTGTTCGTGTCGTTAACTCACAGTCTCAGTTCTTCGGTTCTGTGACAGCATTTGCATAAGGAGCTAAATCATGGCCGCACCAATGCGAAGTACGGACTTTAGATCCATTGTTGAACCTATTCTTAACGAATGTTTCGATGGAGTCTATGACCTCCGTGAAGATGAATGGTCTCGTGTTTTCCGCGAGCAAGATGGTATTCCCCGTAACTACCACGAAGAGCCTGTCCTTTATGGATTTGGCGCCGCTCCCCAGTTGCCTGACGGTACTCCCGTTACATATCAACAGGGTGGCGTGCTCTTCCTCCAACGCTATATCTACAACGTATACGGCCTAGCCTTTGCGTTGACTAAAGTGTTGGTTGAAGACGGCGACCATATCCGTATCGGTCAAGTGTATGCTCGACACCTCGCTCAATCACTGATTGAGACTAAAGAAACTCTCTGTGCAAACATTTTGAACAGAGCTTTCAATAGTTCTTATGTTGGTGGTGACGGCGTATCGTTGATCAACACTGCTCACCCAATCGTGAACGGTACATTCAGCAACCAATTGGCAACTTCTGCTAACTTGTCTCAGACATCTCTCGAACAGATGTTGATTCAAATTCGCCAAGCTGTTGACAACAATGGTAAGAAGATTCGTTTGGTGCCCCGCCAGTTGGTCGTGGCCCCAGGCAACATCTTCCAAGCTGAAGTGTTGTTGAAATCTGTGTTGCGTACTGGTACAGCAAACAATGACTTGAACCCTGTTAAGTCAATCGGTTTGTTGGACGAAGGCGCCGCAGTTATCTCTCGTTTGACATCAGCCACAGCATGGTTTGTTCAAACTGATGCGCCCGAAGGCATGAAGCTTTTGATGCGTCGTCGTTTGGAGAAGACCATGGAGGGTGACTTCGAGACTGACTCTATGCGTTACAAAGCGACAGAGCGTTATATCCCTGGGTATACCGATCCACGCGCAATGTTCGGCACAGCAGGCGTATAAGCCTAACGGGGAGGGGCTAAAACCTCTCCCCTTTTTTAAATCTGATCAAGCTTTTCAAGGAGAAGATCAAAATGCCTCAATTTTCAGACGACCTATTCTTAGGTTCTGCCCCCACCTACATGGGGTTGACTAAAAACGCAAACGCGGTTGTTTTCACTGGAACAATTTCTTCAACTACTCTGACTGTCACTGCTCTCCAATCTGGAGATCAATTGGCAATTGGTATGTATGTTCAAGGTTCAAGTGTTACAGCTAATAGCTACATTACAGCTTTCGTATCTGGTACTGGTGGAACTGGCACATACACATTGAGCCAATCATCCACTGTTGGATCAGCCGAAACAATGTACGCATCTGGTAACGTATCTTTGGGCGATCCCTCCCCCATGCCTTTGGGAGTTGGGCCTCTTGGTCGCGTTTACATTTGGGATGTTGTTCCCGAAGCTTCTGCTACCAATAACATTTCTGTTGCCGCTTCTTATAGCACAGCAGGTAATGCAACATTGGCCGCAGGCACAAACACAACTTCTGTTGTTCGTTCTGACGGTACTACCGTTATTCAACTGGATTGCCCACGCGCAGTGAGCATCACAATTGGTACAGGTACGATTACCGCTACAAACGTGACAATCTCTGGTTACGATTACTACGGTCAAGCAATGACTCAAGTGATTTCAACTGGAACCACACAATCCACAACTGTGAACGGTAAGAAAGCTTTCTATCAGATTTCTTCTGTTGCTGTTGCAGGTAACTGCGGTGGAACGATTGCTGTTGGTACAACTAACATCTTTGGTTCACCAATCAGAATCATCGACGGTGGCTACATCATCGATCCAGGTTGGGCTGGCCAAATCGCTCCTGACACAGGAACATTTGTTGCCGCTGACATGACTAACCCTGCTACATCAAGCACAGGTGACGTTCGTGGCACATACGCCCCCAACACTGGAACATACACTGTAAATGGTCAAAACCGTTTGGTTATCTCCATCGCAGTGCCAGCAATCGCCGCAGGTCCCAATGCCACTCGTTTGGGTGCATTAGGTGTTACTCAAGCCTAAGGAGAAATAAACCATGGCTAAATCAATGAAAGGCGCAGGCGGCTTCAGCCAAATGCCCAAAATGATGACAGACGAGCCTTCAGTTATTCTGAAGCTCAAAAAGGGCGGCCACGTCCACATGAAGCACAAGAAGGAAGAACATGGTCACAAGACTATGGAACACCATGCTATGGGCGGAATGAGTGGCGTTCCTATGGCACGTCCCATGGGTGTTGCTCCTGCTTTGGCTGGTGCCGCTCCCATGAAGCCTTCTTTGGCTATGCGTCGCAAGGCCATGGCTACTCCTTTGATGAAAAAAGGCGGTAAAGCCAAGCACCACGCTGAAGGCGGAGATATTGCTCAAGACAAAGCTCTCATCAAGAAAGCTTTCAAAGAGCATGATGCCCAAGAGCACAAAGGTGGTAAGGGTACCAAATTGCACCTCAAGCATGGCGGCAAAGCACACCACAAATTCGCTAAAGGCGGAAAAGTTGGTGACGGTTTGGCCAAAGGTTTGGACGCATTTGAGACCAAAACTACCATTGAGAATGACGAGAAGCCCTACGTTTCTACCAAGATGGACACTGCCAAGCGTGACACAGCTCACGGTACAGGTATGGTCAAAGAAGGTAATGCAGGCGGCTACAAGCGTGGCGGTAAGATCCATCACCATGCTCATGGTGGTAAGGTTCACCACATCTCTGGTCATCCTGAAGGCTCACACGAGCACCACAAGCACATGGCCAAGCACCATGCCGCAAAGCACAAAGAAGGTGGTTCAGCTCATCATCACAAAATGCACGAGCACCACAAACACTTGGCTAAGATGGCTAAAGGTGGTCACTATGCAACTGGTGGAACAGTGGGTTCAAGAGTTCCCGCTGATACCAATGAGGGCAATACCGCAGGTAAAGTCGTAATGGGTGGAACCATTGAGGGCAATGAACACTATTTCGAGAATACCGATTTGCACTCAGCACGTCGTGACAACGTGAGTGGCACCAAAGGTGTGAGTATGTCTAACGCAGGCGGATTCAAACGCGGCGGTAAGGCACACCACAAGTATGCTACTGGCGGCGCTATTGAAGGCAATGAGATGAAATATGCCATCAATAACGTAGACGGCACACCAAAGGGCAAAACCAACACTAAAACTGGTGAAGTGAAAGAGTCCAATGCTGGTGGTTTCAAGCGTGGAGGTCATGCCGCAAAAAAGCACTTCGCCACGGGGGGCTCTGTTAATAAACAGGGGTCTGCCGTGGTAATGCCCCAAGCGCATAAGCCTGCATCCAGAGCGGTTCACATCAATGAACTCTCTGGCACCTTCAAAAAAGGTGGTAGGGTAAAAAAGTTTGAAGTTGGTGGTCCCACTGGCGACGCGATCATTGATCGTGAAAACGCTAGAAGGCAAGCAGAGTTGAATACTACAAAGTATGAAAACGAGCACCCCTTCCGCACAATGTTTAACAATGTTAAAGATTTTGTGATGGGTCCATCGACACCCGCAGGAAGCGTTACCAAGACCAAAGAATCGGTCACGGTTGCACCGCCCAAAAAACGCGGTGGAAGTGTTAGGCGTTAAATAAGGTGGGGGCTTCGGCTCCCACTCTTTAAGGAATACATCATGAGTAATGGAATCGTTGCTTCAGTCACTCGCGCAGGAACCTATGAACCTTTTAATCTTCAGGTTTCACGCAATCAGATTTCTGGTCACACACCAATTCAAATTTTTGGTTATGGGTCATCAGTGACCAATAGCTATATCCCTGCTTGGGAGGCAAATACTGCTTACACTTATTTGTCAACAGCACAACAAATGACTGTTGTTAGTACATCAGCTTCTGACAATACATCAGCATCTATTGTTATCAACGGTTTAGACTCAAACTTTAACCCAATCAGTGAAACATTGTTCTTGAATGGAACAACTGCTGTCACTTCGGTTAACAGTTACTTGAGAATCAATGGTATCAACTTGGCATCTGTTGGCACTGGACAGACCACAAACGTCGGTATCATTACTTGCAAGTACAGCTCAACAACTTATGCTGAAATTTTGGCTGGTGCAGGCAAAAGCCAAATGTCAATTTACTCGGTGCCAAATGGATATACGTTTTACTTTGTGGACATCAATATCCAAGCAGGTAATGTCTATACATCGAGCTACTACTTGAATTATCGTGCTCAAGTCACAAACAATTCAGTATCTCCTTCCATTACATCAACAGTTTTGACAACACCATTTGTTGAAACTTTCATTGCAATCAAACAATTTCCTTTTGGTTTTGCATCAAAGTCTGACATTCAATGGCAATTTGAAACAAGTAATTCTGCCTTGACTGTTCCTGTTGGAGTTATTGTTGAAGGAGTTTTGATTCCAAATAACAATTCTGTCACAGGCGTAGGTACATAATGCCTAGCAAATCTCATGCTCAACACAGGCTGATGGAGGCCGCCGCTCACACTAAAGGTGGGTTTGGTGGCGTTCCACAAAAGGTCGGTAAAGAGTTTGTGAAAGCGGATGAAGGCAAGAAGATGGCCAAGGGCGGACTTTATGCCAACATCCATGCTAAACAAGAGAGGATAGCCCATGGATCAGGCGAGAAGATGCGTCGTGTCGGAGCTAAGGGAGCACCTACTGCCGAGGCATTCAAGGCATCTGCAAAGACTGCAAAACATAAAAAGGGTGGGCCAATAGGCTCATGTTGGTGAAATATGGGACAAAGTAACTATAGTTCTGCTCCAAGTTCTGGTTCTGGTGTCGGAGCAAGTAGAGGCAATAGTACTGTACCTTTTAAAAAAGGTGGACCATCTTTAGCTGTTGGACGCGGTGAGAAGTTACCTACAAAAAAGGGCGCAGGACTCACAGCCAAAGGCAGAGAGAAGTACAACCGCGAAACTGGAAGCCACTTGAAGGCACCCCAGCCCAAAGGCGGAGCGAGAAAAGATTCATTTTGTGCAAGAATGTCAGGGGTAGTTGAACACGCCAAAGGTGATGCGCCAAGAGCAAAAGCATCATTGAAGCGCTGGCACTGCTCTGGTTGGTAAGGGTAGATCATGGCATTTTCAGGAACGACAAGTCAGACTGTAGTCAGCGTTCAAACCGTTATTGACCATGCGGTGCGTCGCTGTGGCAAATTGGCTGAGGAGCTTTCTTCAGAGCAACAATTGGCCGCGCGGGAGAACTTGTACTTTCTTTTGTCCCACATGATGAACCGTGGGATTCAATACTTTGCCATCAACAGCGTGGTTATTGGCCTCAATGCGAACCAATATGAGTACCAGCTACCCATAGGTGCCAACGACGCTTTAAACGTCTTGTATCGCCAAATGGCACAGCCTACGGGAACATATACAACGAGTGCTGGCGGTACGGTTGCCAACCTCTATGACAACAATGTCAACACATACGCCCAGCAAATCAGTCCCAATGGCTATTTTGAGGTGGATTATGGGTCCACAAACCCTCAATACATCGGTTCAATTGGAATCATGCCCTATGTTGCCAACTTTGGAACGGCGACTTGGAGCTATTATTTGCAGGCATCAAGCGACAACATTAACTGGCAAACCATTTACACGGCCACAAACGTGACTGTGACCGATGGCCAGTGGATTTGGCAGAACGTGGACCCAGGGTTCAACGTCGAGTTCTACAGAATCCAAGCCTTCAACGGCACAACTTTGGCTCTTCGTGAGTGGTATTTGGGCAATAACAGCCGAGAAATCGAGATGTCACGCCTAAATAGGGACGATTACACCAATTTGCCCAACAAAAACTTCACTGCAAACCAGCCTTTTCAGTTTTACTTCCAAAGAACGATCAATCAACCGACCGTTACTCTGTGGCCAGTGCCAAATACCTCATTTGTACAGATGACTGTATGGTATTCAGCCTATATTGAGGACGTTGGATCGCTTTCTGGTCAGTTGGCCATCCCTCAGAGGTGGTATGAGGCCGTAATTTTCATGTTGGCTCACAGAATGAGCATGGAATTGCCTGCTGTTGACATAAGCAAGGTCCAATATCTTGAGAAAATGGCTGATAAGTTCCTCTACGACGTCGAACAAGAGGAAAGAGACAAGTCTCCAGAGTACCTAAGCCCGAACATCAGCGTTTATACGAGGTAATCATGGCTATTTTTCTTGATACCAGAGGATATTCGGACATTGCAATCGCAGTATGCGACCGTTGCAAGATGAAGCGACCCCATGCGGAGTTGAGTCCTGATTTTAATTTCCCTGGGCTGATGGTGTGTGAGCAAGGTTGCAAAGACGACAAAGATCCATACCGTTTGGCCGCGAGAAAAACAGAGCGTATTAACATCCGTTTTCCTCGCCCTGATGACAATTTAAATAACCTCAGCGGAGCAGGAATTCCGTATAATGGTTTAGTGAACGAATAGAGGTAAACATGGCACAACCATCAGTTGGAACACCGATTCAGCTTTACTCCAGTGCTACTTCAGGCAACATACCTGTCGCGGCAAACCTCGCACAAGGCGAGCTGGCCATCAACACTGCGGACGGTAAGCTCTACTACAAAACATCTGGTGGATCGGTGGCTGTGCTTGCAAATGCGGCTGTGTCCACGGGTAATTTGCCTGGTGGTTCTACTGGCACCGTCGTCTACCAAAGCGCCACAGGTGTCACAGCTTATTTGCCACTTGGTTCAACAAACTCTTTGTTGTATTCAAATGGAACTGGCCCTGCATACGCATCAATAGGCACCGCTGGTTCGATTGTTTATTCAACTGGTACTGCACCTACATCTTTGGCTTTGGGTGCCGCAAACACTGTTTTAATCTCTAATGGCTCTACTCCTCAGTATGTAAGTCAGTCGAGCTTGTCTGTTGGAACTGCGGCCACAGCAGGATTTGCCACAAGCGCAGGTAGTGCGAGCACAGCAACCACAGCAACCACTGCTACCAATATTGTGGGTGGAACTTCAAATCAAGTTGTTTATCAATCTGGTACTGGTGCAACATCATTTGTCAATGCTCCCACGGTCACTGGTACGGTTTTGGGGTGGACAGGAACCAACTTTGCATGGGTATCTGCTCCTGCGGCAACAACTGCGGCTAATATTGCGGGTGGTGCTCAGTACCAAATTCCTTTCCAAAGTGCTGTAAGCACAACCACTTTCAGTGCTAACCTGACATTCAATTCAAGCACAAACACATTTAGCACCACAAACATCACAGCTACTTCTGCTTTGAGTGGCAATACAGTAGCGGCAACGGCATCAATTACTGCTGGAACCTCAATTTCTGCTGGTACTACTATAACTGCTACTGGCGGAATAACTGGTTCAACAATTACAGCCAATAGTTCAATCTCTACTTCTGCAACGACAGGTGCATTTAACTATGGCACATTGTCATATTCCGATGTTAATATTCTTGGTTCATATGTTGGTAATGTAAACAACTATGTTCAAAAGGTTTTACAAAATACCAATAGTGGTTCTTCTGCATCTGTAGACTTTATTGTTTCAAACAATATAGGAACCGCAAGTACATATTACGGTGACTTTGGTATGAACTCATCCACATATAGTGGGGTGGGTAGTTTTCAACAGCCAAATGTTGTTTATTTGTACTCTGTAAGCAGTGATTTGGTTGTTGGTACTCAGGGCGCAAATTATTTGCGTTTGGTTACCAATAACAACTCAGCAGACACCATGACTTTAAGCCCAACCAATGCTGTGGCTTTTAATGGTAGTTATGGTACAGCAGGATACATTTTGACGAGCGGTGGAACAAGTGGAGCGCCTACATGGGTGAATCCAACAACCATTGGAACCTCTCAAGGTAAGTTGTACTTCTTTGGTCAATTCGGATAAGGATAAATCATGGCTTCAGGAACACTAGGTCAAGCGTCACTTGCGGCGGCAACCAACACCACTGTCTACACGGCAGGTGCAACGCCATCTACATTTAACGTCACAATGACCAACACAACAGGTTTCCCAATTGCGGTGAACCTATCAATTTCAGGAGCCTCTACACCCGTAGCAGGTGAGTACATTGAATATCAAACAGTAATTCCACCCAACAGTTCTTTGTTGGACACAGGTTTGGTTGCCACAGCAGGTAAGCTTGTTGTTGTGTATGCAACTCTTGCAGGTATCAATGTTAACGTTTATGGATACGAAGGATAATCATGGGACGCAATATACAACAATTACCTAATACAGTTTATACGCCTGAAACAGCAGAGGTTTACACAACCACTGGTTTCAATGCGGGAGATTTGGTTTATTACTATAAAGGCAATTATGTAAATCCTTCTGCATTTACTTCTGTTGCTGGTGGTGGATCACAATCTATTTCATACAATAATCCCAAAAATTACAATTGGACACAATCAATCGGTTATGTATCTCAAATAAATAATTGGACATATTCTACAAGTGATTCATCAATTATTTCATCATATGGTGGAAGAGGAAGAACTTCAGCAATTGATAAAAATAATGGATTTGTTTGGAATTTTAGTTTTGCTACTAATGGAACTCCATACTATATGGTTTGTTCACAAAATGCTCCATCTGGAAATACAAGTTATCAATTTAGTCCAAACAACATAAGCTCAACATATTTAAATACTGCTAGTGGTTCAATTGGTTCATTAACTTTATCAAATGGTAACATTCTTGCATATTGGGTAAATAGTACAGGAGGAACTGCTAATTCTGTTAATTATGCAATTTACAACCCTGTCACCTCTTATTCATCTCCAGCTTATGGGCCAACACAAGATACAAATATTACAGTAGGGTCAACAAGCTCACTTATCAATGGCGTTGCTTTGGCTAATGGAGGATTTGTGCTTGCAGTTAAAAATGCAAGTGGTGTAATTTATTACAGAGGATATACAGCAACTGGAACTCCATCTTATGCATGGACAAGTTCTGGAATTACTGCTAATTCGTTATTTAATATGCCTGGTATGGCAACGAGATCAGATAGTTCAATCATTATGTTTGATCTAGCATCTGGTGGAACAAATTACACTTATGCAATAGCAAATAGTTCAGGAACAATAACAGTATCTGCAACTTCATTTGCACCTTCTGCATCAATACCAAATAGCTGTGTTGATGCAACCTGTTTATCTGATGGATCAACATTTGTTCTTTCATATGTAAACGTTACATCAGGTAGCTATAGAACTTGTTTTAGATTATTACCAACTAGTAATACACTTGGCTCTGAAGTAGTTGTTGCAAACTCTACAGTTCAAAACAATTCGACTGTTTGTCCGACATTTACTTCTGTTCTTGGATTAAGTGCAAGCACTCTTGGTGGATTTTGTATTGCATTTACCGATGGAACGCAAACGTTGCAATATGCATATTACAGCGCTTCTGGTGCTGTAGTGTCTCAAAACAATGGAACAGTTGCAATACCGTATGTGATGCCTGGGTCTTATGTTCCTGTTAACAATTATGTTCAAATCATTGAATATACAAATACTGCATACACTGCGGTAACATTTTTATGGCAAGGTTCTCCATATAACACAATTGGAAGAGCAACATTTATTGCTCAATCATATACAAGTAACGGGGCTGGTACTGGATACTTATACTTTCCTGTTCCTCAATATGCTTCTGGCAATAACTCTTATTCATACAGTGATCCTTATAGTGGTCCATATTATTCGACATTAACGCCTACAAAAATGCAATTTGCATTGTCTAATGGAACAAATTCAAATCTAGTGACAATGGGTCAAATTGGTAGTCCTCTTTCTATCAATAGTGCTGTAGCTCCAAGAATAATATGTGGAGTAAGTAGTTGTGCAAACGGTACTGGAACTACTAATGGGACTCAATATATTTATTATATAAATGGAGCAACATATTATGTTGAAAGTGTTAACAACGCAGGTTCACTTATATCAGGTCCAACAAGTTTTGGTAATAACCCTGTAAACGTAGGTTACAATTTACTTCGTATTTGTGGGAATGATGTTGGAACAGCAAACTGTGTACTTTATTGTTATTATACAAATAGTACTACTTTATTTTTTGCATCAGCAAGTACAAATAGTACAAGTTTAACTTATTCGACTACTATTTCAACAACTACGCCTACTGTTACAAGTAGTGCTTGTGTAGCAACTCTTTGGAATGCTTATTCTAATTCAGCAGGAGGTGCTGTTGTTGTTTTTACTACAGCAAGTGCTTTAAATTATCAAATATATAGTTACGGTGGACAAATATTTGGAACAGTTTCTATAACTTCTCTTACTCCATCAACTATATATTCTTTATCAGTAGGATCATTGCCTTATTTTAATACTGATTTTGCGGTTGTTTATACAAGCAGTTCAGGCGTTGTAACCATGTACTGTTATGGTGGAACTGATTATATATATCCTCTTTTAAAGACAATCACAGTTGCGGCAAGTGGTGGAACACAACTTGTATATGCAAAAACAATCGGTTTGCCAAATGGAAATTATTTAACAACTTATGCTACATCTACTTCAAATTTGGTGTTGGCATTGGTTAATCAAGAATCAGGAACAGTGATAAATACTGTAAACATTACTTGTGCATCTAATTTAAACAATTACAATCTTTTTGATATCAAAACAAATCCAAATGGGGACATTGTTTTAGTTTATGTAAATGCATCAAGTCAACTTGTAATTCGGTCGTTTACGGCATCATTGCAGTCTATTACATATCCTGCAACTGACACAATTAACACTGGTATTTCAGTAACAACGAGCAATTCTCCTAATCCAACAATTTTTGGGTTTAAAGATTCAACTTGTTCAATCATATATACAAGTAATTCAAATTCTGTTACTTGGACACAATATGTTACTAGGCCACAATTGTTCAGTTTTACTGAGCCTTCTGGTCAATCAAGTTCAACTTCTTACGTTATATCTCCTGTAAATGGAACATCAGCAACATCAATCAATGGTGCAGTTTTAGCAGGTGTTGCATTAACAAATGCATCTGCTAATTCAACAGGTCAAATTCAAATCAATGGATTAGCTCAGTTGAACAGCACATATACAAATACTGCCACAGGTAGTTTTGATTACACAGGACAAGCTGTTGATGGCGTTAAAGGCACATACAACGGACAAATTGTTAATTTACAAGGAAATTCATAATGACTATTCCAGTTCAATCTCAAATATTTAACCCAATAACTGGGGTATTTGGCACAGGTCAGATGCAGATATTTTCTTCATCTGGTACATGGTATGTTCCGCCAAATATTGGTAAAGTTCGTGTTCGTCTTTGGGGTGGTGGAGGCGGTTATAGCTCCACCTCTTCAAACTATGGCGGAGGAGGAGGCGGCGGGTTTGCAATTAAATCAATTTATGATTTGTCTGGTGTTACTTCAGTTGCTGTAACAGTTGGTGCTGGTGGTACATCAAGTTCTGGTTTAACTACGGCAGGAACATCTTCATTTGGGTCATATCTATCAGCTACTGGTGGATCATATGGGGGTGGTAGCAGTTCTGCAAATGCTGGAGGCTCTGGTGTAGGTGGAGACATAAATACAAGCGGTGGAAATGGTGGCTACGGAGCCAGTACATTTATTGGTGGTGGAGGTGGTGTTGGAAGTCTTTTTGGTAATGGTGGTGGCGCAGGAAATGGTAATAATGTAATTGGTTCATCAGGTGCTTCAGGTTCTGGTGCTAATGGATCAGGAAATGCAAATTATATTTATTGTGGTGGGAATGGATTTTTGGGTTTGGGTGGGTCTTATGCATACATTAATTCAACTGGTGGTATTAACCCCGTTGCCGCTACAACTGGACTAACTAATTTTTCAATTGATTTTATTGGTACTGGTGGCGGTGGATTTGCCGCATCTGGCACACCAGGCTATGGAGCGAATGGTGGAGGTGGAGGTGGAAGCGCATCTTCATTTAATCTTATCAATGGTGGATTCCCAGGTGGTGGTGGAGGTTGTGGAATGTATGGAGCCCCAGGTCTAGTAATTGTGGAGTGGTAAAAATGAAATATGCAAGAATTCAAAATAATGCAGTAGTTGAAATTTGTGTACCTATCCAAGGTTTTACAATTGATCAATGTTTTCATCCTAATTTAGTCGATCAAATGATTCCATGTGGTCCAGAAGTTCAATCAGGATGGACATATGTAGATGGTGCTTTTGTTGAGCCTATCAACGAATACACAACTGCACAAATTGCTTCACTGACAACACAGCAAATTGAAGCACTGACTACGCAACAGATTGCAAGTCTAAGCACAGCACAAGTTGATGCCATGACTACTTCTGAGTTGGCAAGTTTGACAACAACGCAAGTTTCTGCATTGAGCACTGCGGATATTGCATCTTTAACAACCGCTCAAGTTTCTTCATTAGCTTAAAGAGGTAATCATGCAATTTTTAAAAGAGATCCGCGAACATTTAAAAGACTTTGAAACCGAAGCATCTGAAGAGATGCACAAGTTCATTGACTTCTTACACACCAAGTATCCAGAGGTAAGAGGCGCTATTGTTGAGCCTCCTGCACCTTTGGCCATGCCAGCACCAGAGCCTACATTCACTGCTCCCGTGTTGAATGTTGTTGAAGCGCCTGTTGAGGCTCCCGTAGAAGCTCCTGTTGAAGCTGTTGCAGAGCCAGTAGCTGAAGCACAGCCTGTGGAGGCACCTGTGGCTGAAGAGACACCTAAAGAAGGAGCCTAATCATGAGCGAACAGTGGATTCAAAAAGCTATAAAAAAACCAGGCGCTTTGAAGAAAGCCCTTGGCGTTCCTGCTGACAAAAAGATTCCAGCGAAGAAGTTGGCTGTCAAATCCACTGATTCTCCCAAGATGGCCAAACGTAAGACACTCGCAAAGACTTTAAGAGGTTTTGATTAAATGTCAGACGTTGAAAAAGATTTAGCGGTTCACGAGGCAATTTGCACTGAAAGATATAACCAAATATTTCAGATGCTCAAAGACGGCGACAAACGCATGACCAAGATTGAGTATTTGCTCTATGGGGTTATGCTGATGGTTCTGCTTGGGCCAGGCGTTGCTGGAGCATTTTTCAAACACTTCTTCGGGGTGTAACAAATTGATCCATTCACCCTTGTTGCCCTTGCCTCTGGCGCTTTCAAGCTCTGCAAAGACGCTTGTGAGATGTACAAAGAGGGGCGTCAAATTGTTGCTGACATCTCCCATGAAATTGATGGAGTTGTCAAAGACGTTAAGACAGTACAAAAGAAAGCCAAAGGTCTTCTTGGGTTCCTGAGTGCTGTCTTTGGTAAAAAAGAGGAAGAGGAGCCAAAAGCTTCTCAACCTGTCAAGAAGGTCAAGAAGAAGAAAGAGCCACCACCAGAGTTTGATGAAAACCTCATTTACCAACAAGTAAGTGATGCTCTCATCAAGTTCTATAGAGCGTACAACGCCCTAAAAAACTATACGAAAGAACAAGAAGAATTTGCTCTTCATGCAAATAACGAGGAAGGCCAAGAGGCCGCAATCAACATAACGATTGCCAATTTGCAGATGGAGAAGTTGAATACGGAGTTGAGTGACTATATGGTGTACCACGTCCCAATTGAATTGAAGGATTTGTACACAAGGGTCAATCAGCAAATTGGTCACATTGCCAATGTGCAGGCGCTTGCAAGACGAGAGGAAATGCTAAAGGAGCGTAGAGCAAAATGGCAACGTCGGCAAAAGGCAGATCAAATCAAGGGAAGAATGGCGGCTTCAGCAATTACAGTGCTGATGCTGATGTGGTTATGGGTAATGATTCTCAGTCTGACTCACTCGCCATCTTATTGATTGTTGTTCTTTTGGTTATTCTTTTGCTGATTGTGCCATTGATTGCATGGATGTATGTGGATGTCAGACAGATGGAGCTTCGTGTAAACAAAGCCTTGACAAGGATTGAGGGAAAATGATTAAAAAATTCAGTTTTGTATACACGTCAATACTGATATGTACACTTTTCCCATTTTTGTGTACAGGTTGCCATGATCAGTACAGGTATTTTTGCCAAGACCCTGACAATTTCAAGTCTGAGAGATGCCAAAAGCCTTTGTGTGAATTCAATCAAGACTGCCCTGAATATCTTGTAGCCCCCATTTTGGAGAAGAAAATTGAAGGAACTCCTGCTAGCATTCCTCAACAGCCCCAAGGAACGCCTCAATGCCGATGAGATAGAGATCAGGGTCCGATCCTTTGTGATCATTGTGGTGACCTTGATTTTGGCCTTCATCGTGATGGCTTTGCTCTATTCTGTCACTTTTGTCAGTCAGCCAATCAAGGCTATGGCTCCAATCGACCAAGCCTATACCAAGATGCTCAATGACATCGTTCTGCTCATTGTGGGCGGTATTGGGGGCATTCTGACCAAGGGTTTGACCAACGAAGCCACGAACATGATGAACGCGGCAAAAGCCAATAAAGACGCTTATGTGGCCCCTCCGCCACCTCCGCCTGCACCAATCATTATGACGGCTCCACAGACCAATTGGACGCCTCCACCACCACCTGCTGGACCACCCACGCTTGAGAGTGAAGAAGAGCGTTTGAGGACAGCCCACGCAAGAGAGAGTGTGCGTAATGCTTAGTTGGCTTTCATGGTTCTTTGACGACCTCTTTTACTGGATAGCATTGATTGCTCTGGTCGGAGGAGCCGTGGCTTATGTATTGAGTTACATGGTAGGGTTTATCCCTATGCTTAAAGCTCACGCCATGATCTTGAAGATTGTGGGTTTATTGTTGGTTATATCAGGAGGTTACTATGTCGCAGATCATCACGGCTATGAAAGACGGGTTGCAGAAGATAAAGCAGAGATTGAGCGCCTTAATGGAGAAGCTAGGGCAAAAGAGGCAGAATTAGGGCAAAAACTTGCCAAAGCCAACGGACAACTGAAGAAAGCAAAAGATGACATCAAGACCAAGACTGCTTCTATCAATGCTCGCATTGACTCTGGCGAGTTGCGCCTCCCCTCCACCTGTGGTGTACAAGCCAGTACAAGTTCCTCCGATGGAAATCAAGCCGATGGAGCCCAATCTGACAGACAGGCTGTTAAAGATATTGTCGCCATCGCCTCAGACGGAGATAAAGCAATCGTCAAACTCAACGCCTGCATTAGTCAATACAACGAAGTGATGCAAACCGTCAACGAGGGGGTTAAATGATTACTGCGGCGCAACTCCATCAACTTGATATTGGACCGCAATGGGTTGACCCTCTCAATGAGACGTTTGAGCGGTGGGGAATTGACACCGCTGAGGAGCAAGCTTGCTTTATTGGCCAGTTTTCCTATGAGTCCAACCACTTCAAGGACCTCAGCGAGAATCTGAACTATAAGCCTGAGACGCTGATGCATTTGTGGCCAAAGCGCTTCCCAACCATGCAGGAAGCCCTAACCTACGCGCATCAGCCTGAGAAGATAGCAAACCACATCTATTCCAACCGCATGGGAAACCGAGACGAGAAGTCTGGGGATGGATGGCGGTTTAGGGGATCGGCAATCTGCCAATTGACTGGCCACGATAACTTCTGGCACGCAGGTCAAGCTTTGGGGGTTGATTTGGTTCATAACCCAGATTTAGCCCGTATGCCCAAATATGCCGCCGCAATTGGTGGCTGGTACTGGAAAACCCATAAATGCAACGAATTGGCCCAAGCAAAGAACTATCTCGCGCTGACAAGAGTCATCAATGGAGGTGAATTTGGGGCACAACAACGGGAAGACTTGACACACAAGTGCGAACGTATACTGAATGCTTGATTAGATAAGGTATGGAGGATAAAATTCATGAAAGCAACAGCTAAAAAGGGCAATCGATGACCACGCCTTCCTATGTCCTAACGTATGACAGTTTGACCTCTTTAGTATTGCAATACTTAGAGCGTACAGACACCGCTGTTGTAAACTTTATCCCAACCGCCATCACCATGGCAGAATTTGAAATTGCCCAAGAGATCAAAACCCTTGGTCAGATGGTTGTTGTTGATAGCACCATGCAAGCAGGCAATCCAGTCATCCCTAAGCCTGCCAGATGGCGTAAAACGGTCTCTATGACCCTTGCAACGGCAACAGGCAAGCAACCCATCCTACTGCGTAAATTAGAGTACTTGAACGAGTATGCACCCAATGTGAGTGCTACTTCCCAGCCTCTGTATTATGCAGATTATGACTGGGACCACTGGTTTGTGGCTCCCACCCCCGATCAAAACTATGCTTTTGAGGCTCTTTGCTACACACGCTTACAGCCCTTGGATTCAGCAAACCAAACCAATTGGCTGACCCAAAACGCTCCCAACGCGCTGTTGTTTGGGGTGTTAAAGCAAACTGCACCATTCTTGAAAGATGATCCTCGCCTTGCGACTTGGAACGCTTTGTTTGACCAAGCAATGGCCGCTCTTAAAACCGAAGACACTCTCCGCATTGGAGATCGTCAAGCTGTTGTACAGGACTCTTAATCATGACCACAAGCTATACCAACCCGTTCACTGGCCAGACCATCAATCCATCGTCTGTCAGCTATGAAAACATAACGATCAGCCAAAACACCTTCCTACAGTGGCCAATCAACGGCAACAATGGATTGCCTGCCAGTTCAATCATTGACTGTACGGCCACAACAACTGGTCTTTTGCTTGAACTGCCCCCAGCCTCTCAAGTATCAACTGGACAAACGGTTCTGGTCAGAAACATTGGAACCAACACTTTCACGGTTACCGATACCTCTGGCAACACAATCATTGCGATTGCTTCTGGAATCGCTCAGTTCATTTGGTTGACCGATAACACCACCACAAACGGCACATGGGCCTCTGTAACATTTGGTGCTGGTACTTCTGCCGCCAACGCTTCTGCGCTTGCTGGATACGGTTTGACGGCGCTTGGAACCACTCTCAATGAGAATCTTCCAATCACCTATGTTTACTCAAACACAACTCTAAGCGCCAACAACAGAGCCTCTTTCCAAGTCTGGTCTTCTGGAGTTGGAACTATCACTCTGCCGTCCTCAAGCACTGTGACTGGCGGTTGGTTTGTGGTTATCAGAAACGGTGGAACAGGTATTTTGACCTTGACCCCAACAGGTACTGACACAATCGATGGATTGTCTACCCAACAGCTCCAATTGACCGAGTCTTTGGTTGTTGTATCCAATGGAGCAACTGGCTACAGCACCTATGCATACGGTCGCTCCAATGCCTTTGCATTCACCCAGTTGACCAAGACTTTGACGGGTGGAACAGTCACTTTGACGGCCACAGAAGGTTCAAACGTCATTCAAGAATACTCTGGTACTTTGACCTCAAATGCCACGGTTATTCTGCCTTCTACGGTCCAATTGTATTCACTGCAAAACGGTACCACTGGCGCCTACACAGTGACATTCCAGACCTCTTCAGGTTCTGGTACATCTTTGGTTGTTAACCAAGGTCAAACGGCATTTGCGATCTGTGACGGTACAAACGTCTACAGTACCACCTCAAACACTGCGATTTCAGGCACATTCACTGCCAACGTGGGTTCTGCAAGTACGCCTTCAATCAACTTCTCTGGCAACCTTAGCACAGGTTTTTACTTGCCTGCTAGTAACACCATAGGATTTGCTATCAACGGAGTCCAAGGCATGAATTTGTCGGCCTCTGGACTCTATGTTGCCAATGGCATCTCTGGGGGCGTATTTTGACGGCTAAAGTCACCGCCCTACAAATCCCAGCAGGTATACAGCGGGACGGGACTCAATTCGACTCGCCCATGTACATCGATGGTAAGTGGGTCAGATTTCAGCGCGGTCGTCCAAGAAAAATAGGTGGCTACAAGGCCATCTTTTTGAATGCGTCAGGCATATCTCGCGGTATGCAGATGACGTCCTCAAACGGGTTGAACTATGTTGTATCTGGCAACGCAAACGGGCTGGAGCAGTGGGTCACAAACAACGTAGATGGAACGGGAGCGGGCCCATACGAGTACTCACTGAGCAATTTCACGTCAAATTTGAACAATCTGTGGCAGTTTGACATTGGTTACGATTCATCGGGTGGGGCGAATAATAACTTGGTAGCGCACCCTGGCCAAAATCTAACCGCTATCGACTCCACTGTGAACACGCCTGTGCTGTATGGGCAGTTCCCTGGGGCGTCTGGCTCACTGACCATGTCCAAAGTTGGTGTCTTCACCCAAGCCGCCACAGCCAATGGAACCACAACTTTAACTTTGACATCCTCCAATCTCAGGATTGCGGCTGGACAGACTTTGAGCGGTACCTATATTGCTACGGGTGCCACTGTAGTTTCAGTCTCTGGCACAACGGTCATCATGAGCTTGGCCGCCACAGGTTCTGGTTCAACCACCGTCACTTTTGACAACAACATCGCTGTCTCAGGTGGGTGCGTGATGATTCACCCCTACCTTTTTGTGTATGGCAACAACGGATTGATCCAAAACACAGGTTCTGGAGACTTCACCGACTTCGGCTCTGCCGTCGCCAACGCCAATAACGTGGCCACAGGCAAGATTGTGAGGGGTTTGCCTATCCGAGGTGGTACAACGTCTCCAAGCGGCTTATTTTGGGCCCTAGACGCCTTGATTCGCGTGAGCTATGCGCCCACCTCAATCACTGTCGGAGGCACCACGGCCACAACATATTGGAGCTATGACTTGATTTCGAGTCAAACTTCAATCATGTCCTCCAATTCAGTCATTGAATACGACGGTATTTTCTACTGGGTGGGCGTCGATAGATTCTTGATGTACAACGGTGTTGTCCAAGAAATACCAAATTCAGTCAACCAAAACTACTTTTTTGACAACATCAACTACGCTCAAAGACAAAAAGTCTGGTGTACCAAGGTTTCAAGATTTGGTGAGATTTGGTGGTTTTACCCTCGTGGTACGGCCACAGAATGCACTGACGCAATCATTTATAACGTACGCGAGAAGACTTGGTACGATGCTGGCCAAGCAATCGGAGCACAAAGATCTGCTGGTGTATATACAGAGGTGTTCCCAAAAGTTATTTGGGGAGATACAAATCCTCTTCTGAGAACCAAATTTACTGGCACTATTTCAGGTACTACTTTAACTGTATCAAGTGTTGCAACAGGTACTTTGAGCGTTGGACAAGTGATTGTATTTGCTGGTCAATCGGGTAATCCTTACCAACAAAACACCTACATCACTGCTTTGGGCACTGGAACGGGTACAACTGGAACCTATACCCTGAACAACAGCTATACCTCAATCACATCCACCACAATGTACATCTATGTATATTCTTTGTGGCAACATGAGTCGGGAACGGACCAAGTCTATTTGACTCAAGTTGACGCCATCCAGAGCTATTTTGAGACTCCAGCGATTGGACCATTGGGTGGTTTGGTAGGTTCAACCCAGCAAATTGGTGACAATATGTGGACCAGAATCGAGCGTGTTGAGCCTGATTTCATTCAATCTGGGACCATGTCATTGGTCGTCACTGGTAAAGGTTATGCTGATTCAACAGATCAGCCATCAGTGACCTATAACTTCGATCCAACAACCCTAAAGATTGACATGAAAGAGCAACGCCGTGAGATGCGTTTGCACTTTGAGTCAAATACTTATGGTGGAAACTATCAAATGGGTAAGATACTCGTCTCCATGACTACAGGTGACGTGAGAGGAACAGGTAACCCATAATGGCAGTCGTATACGATCCTCGAAATGTTCCTTGGGACCACTGGTGTGCTCGAATGGCAGAGCTTTTTGCCGCCAATCAGTTGGGTACAGTTCCAGAGGAGAATTGGAGAATTTGGGCGGACGGTATCACTGGAATCGGATATTTCACGCAATCTGGTGTTCCAGATTCAAGAGGATTTGAGACATGGCAAGACTGGGCTTTTGCTTTGACTAATACAATGAAATTGGCGGCAAGATAATGAGTACAAACACTTCAGTATCAGATCAAGTAGCGCAATATTTTGCGGCTAACCCCAATGCTACCAATGATCAAGTGGCGGCGGCAGTTCAATCTGTCGGCGGACTCACACCTGATATTGCTTCTGCTTTGGCCGCTCACTACGGTACAGATGCAGGCACAATCACAGGCGATTATTCAAATTGGGCGGCGTCTCAACAGCCGACTACTGGTGCATTGCCTACAAGTACATCTTCAGATGCCTTACCCACTCCCGCTCAAGCTGTAACTCCTGGCCCTCCTCCAGTGCCAGCGCCTGTAATTCCTCAAACTGGCGCTTTGCCTAATACAACTGCTTCAACACCTTCGATCACTGATTTACTGAGCCAATACAACTCACAGACTCAACAAGGCATTCAAAATGCTGGTTTAGACACTGTAATGTCTGCTGTAAATTCAGGCACAAGCGTGAGCAATCT
>Ga0214207_1000044_pt1 | contig 37244 bp, 38 predicted proteins | sample TroBogEpilimnion_6_FD_153045 | JGI IMG/M metagenome (GOLD analysis project Ga0214207, IMG submission 153045) | Freshwater microbial communities from Trout Bog Lake, WI - 13JUL2009 epilimnion | ecosystem: Environmental > Aquatic > Freshwater > Lake > Epilimnion/Euphotic zone | place: Trout Bog... | reverse complement strand
CCCAAAGCACCTTGTGATTGGCTGCGCCCAGAACACAGGCAAACCAACCAAGCTGGAAAATCATAAAGTTCCAAAATTTAGCCATAGCCAAGCACCCTAAGAAAAAGGCCAATGCCGAGGGGCAATGGCCTTTAGATTTGGTGGCGAATCAGGGATTTGAACCCCGGACCTGCGGATTATGATTCCGTCGCTCTAACCAGCTGAGCTAATTCGCCGAAGGTGTGATTGTAGCAAATCCGCCCCATTCTGTAACGACTTAGGCCAGAAACCGTAATATAGGGGCATGAGAAAGCAGATTCTAAAACTCCTACTTTTGCCAGCTTTAGGTAGTGTTTACTTGACGACTGCTTCTGCGGCTCAAATCTTCGTTACAAACTACCCATCTGAAGCCAATGCCAAAGTCTTTGTAACCCGTTATCAATCCGAAGCAAACTGCATTGTGTATGACACTCAATACTCAACTGATAACGAGCCTGGCGTATGGTTCTACACAAAATACAAAAGCGATGCACGGGCAGTAATTTATTACACCCAATATAAGTCTGAAGCAGATCTCATTGTGTATTTCACCAAATATAAAAGCGATGCGCGCTGCCGCTACTAATAAATCATTTTTAATCTTATGAGACTGATCTCCATATCCACCGGCAAAGTAGCTCCTTTGTTTGGTAATCATCATCCTGATTACAAGTCAGTTGCTTCAGCGATTCGCAAGAAAGTAGTGAGTGATCTGAAAAACCCTGCCCCCATAGAGATTACGATGCTTGGAGTTCGGGGTGACGAGCAAGCTGATCTATCTGTTCATGGCGGTGTAGAAAAAGCAATTTATGTTTATCCAGCGGAACACTACGCATTTTGGAACCCATTACTCACTCGTGAGACTAAAAAAATTGTCAATCTGCAATATGGTGCTATCGGCGAAAACTTCACAATTGAGGGCTTATTAGAAACAGAAGTATTTGTTGGCGATAAATTGATCATTGGCGAACTCGAATTCATGGTCGTTAAATTACGCGAACCTTGCTTCAAATTTAATGCTGCCACAGGCTACAAAGGGGCAAGTAAGGCAATGCTGCAATCTGGTTTCAGTGGCTGGTATTTGCGGGTATTAAAAACTGGAGTGCTTAGTGCTGGCGCTACGATTACCGTCATTTCAGGCGCACGCGATATTTCCATTGCTCAGCAAAATCAAGCGCTACATAACAAGCGTAATCAAAAAGATCTCTGGGAATAAAAAAGCCCGATCATTACTGATCGGGCTTTGATTTATTGCAGACTAAAGAATCTTAATAAATCTTCTTAGTCACGTGCGTAGATATCTACGTCCTTGGTTTCTTTAACAAACAGTGTACCGATTACCAATGTCATCGTAGCGATAATGATTGGGTACCAGAGACCATAGTAAATATTGCCGTTTTGCGCTACCAAGGCGAAGGAGATCGTTGGCAACAAGCCGCCGAACCAACCGTTACCAATGTGATATGGCAAGGACATAGAGGTATAACGTATGCGGGTTGGGAACATCTCAACCAACATTGCAGCGATTGGACCATAAACCATGGTTACCAAGATCACTAGGTACACCAACAAGCACAATACAGCTACGTGATTAATAGCAGCTGGATCAGCTTTAGCTGGATAGCCAGCAGCATTTAACGCATCACGAATTTGCTTTTTAAACTCAGCATCTTTCGATTTAGCTTCAGCTGGGTCCATACCTTTTGGTGTGTAGCCAGTGATTTCTGTATCGCCAATCTTCACAACTGCGAGACCGCCTGCAGGACCGGGAATAGTGCTGTAGCTAGCAGAGTTAGATGCCATCACTTGTTTTGCAATATCGCAAGAACTGGTGAACTTCGCTGTACCTGTTGGATTGAACTGGAATGTACATTCACTCACATCAGCAGTAATTGTGGCTGGTGCTGTTGCCATCGCCTTTTCTAACGCTGGGTTAGCAAAGTGTGTCAAAGCATTGAACACTGAAACAGGTGTGTTAGGAATGTAAGTAATTACAGCCAATAACAAACCACCCATGATGATCACTTTGCGGCCGATCTTGTCAGACAAGCTACCGAAGATCACAAAAAATGGTGTGCCGATTACCAATGAAGCAGCAATCAATAAGTTTGCAGTCTTTGGATCTACTTTCAATACTTGAGTGAGGTAGAACAAAGCATAGAACTGACCTGTGTACCAAACCACCGCTTGACCTGCAACCAGACCAAATAATGCCAAGATCACAATCTTCAAATTCTTCCATTGACCGAATGACTCGGACAATGGAGCTTTAGACAATTTACCTTCTTCTTTCATCTTCTTGAAAGCTGGTGATTCATTCATGGATAAACGAATCCATACAGAAATCGCCAACAATGCGATAGAAACGATGAAAGGAACACGCCAACCCCAAACGTCAAAGTCAGGGCCAGTGAATTCACGTGTGAACAAAATCACGAGCAAGGAGAGAAATAAACCTAAAGTAGCAGTCGTTTGAATCCAAGCCGTGTATGCACCACGACGGCCATGAGGAGCATGCTCTGCAACATACGTAGCAGCACCGCCATACTCACCACCCAATGCCAAACCTTGCAGCATGCGCAATGCAATCAAGATCACTGGAGCAGCAACACCGATAGTTGCGTAGTTAGGCAGAATGCCAACGATAAAGGTTGCGCCACCCATTAAAAGGATAGTGACCAAGAACGTGTACTTACGGCCAATCAAATCGCCTAAGCGACCGAATACCAACGCACCAAATGGACGTACTATGAAACCAGCAGCAAACGCTAGCAAAGCGAAAATGAAGGCAGAACCAGCATCTAAGCCTGAGAAAAACTGCTTAGCAATAATTGCGGCAAGTGAACCGTACAAATAAAAGTCGTACCACTCAAAAACCGTACCTAAAGAGGAAGCAAAAATAACTTTACGTTCTTCGGCGGTCATTGGGGCTGCTTTAGTTGATGTTGACATCAGTAGCTCCTAACTATTTTTATTTAATAAAAAACAACAAAACGATTATGCTTTGAAAAAAATCAAAGAAATCCAGTAGTTAGGGTAATTCCCCATCAAATAGGATCGGGGTTTTCCCGAGATATCAAGAGATTTGGGGTGGCTATACGACTTTCATGGGCACGGCGTTGGTGAAATTAGCGCGTTCTAGTAATAAACATTTTGGGTACGCGCAGATCCCAATAAATAGCGGCTGCGCGCAGTCCAAAAATTCCGAGCATACAAACCACAGAACCTTCGACCACATATTGAGGTAGGAAGTTCAATATCAGAACATAAGTGCAACAGCCTAGCGTTACTGGAATGGCATAAAGCTCATGAGACATGATGAGCGTTTTTCTACCAGCCAATACATCGCGTAACAAACCACCACCAATAGCCGTGATCACACCCAAAATCACCGGCGCAACTGGTAAGCCATAACCCATATCCCAGGCCTTATCTGCCCCTTGAATGGCAAATAGGGCAGCACCAAAGCCATCGATATAAAGCATCCAGCGGTAAATTTGTGGTTGCGTAAAAAAAGATTCTGCAAAGAAGGTAACAATGCTAGCCCCCAGTGCAAGCCATACATAGATTTGATTCTCAGACCAAAAAACAGGGGCTTCTAAAATAATGTCGCGGATGGTTCCACCGCCAATGGCAGTAATCAGTCCCAAAACTAAAACACCAAAAAGATCTACGCCACGATCTGCGATAGCCAAAACCCCAGTAACGGCAAAGGCCATGGTTGCAATAATGCTGATCCAAAAATTAATGTTGTCCATAACAAAGAGTCTAATGCACTTTGCATGCTCAATGACTTGAATGATCTTCCTCAATATACTGTTAACTATGAGTATAAATAAGGCTCCGCTATGACTCCCAAGCTTTATAGCTTTTGGCGAAGCTCTGCCGCGTTTCGTGTGCGTATTGCCCTCAACCTTAAAGACATAGATTACGAAATCATTCCCGTACATCTAGGCAAAAATGGTGGCGAGCAATTGAGTGATGCCTACAGTAATAAGAACCCCAACTGTTTAGTGCCTCTATATGAATCTAATGAAATAAGGATTCACCAATCTTTAGCAATCATTGAGTATTTAGAGGAAATACAGCCTGAGCCTGCTCTTTTACCAAAATCCCCAATTGATCGTGCTTGGGTGCGCTCAATTGCTATGGATATTTCGAGCGATATTCACCCCATCAATAATGTCCGCGTGCTGCGCTACCTCACCAAAAAACTAGGCATTAGCAGTGAGGCAAAAGATGGGTGGTACGCACACTGGATTCAGATGGGACTTGTTAGTCTTGAAAAACAATTAAGTAGTTGCCCTAGGGTTGGTAAATTTGCCTACGGTAATCATCCTGGCTTAATTGAAGTTTGCTTAGTACCCCAGCTATTTAATGCGCTCAGTGCAAAAGTGGATGTTAGCCCCCACCGGACGCTGATGAGGATTTTTCATGAGTGCATGCAATTACCTGAATTTATGAATGCATCTTGGGAAAATCAAATAGATGCTGAAGGATTAAACCCCGTTGCTCCACTGCAAAAATAACGGACCACGAAAAGTAAAAGCTTAAGATATTTTCTTGAGCGTCTTTACAAAGCGCTGAGCATTATTCACGTAACGTACTGCGATATCGTGAATGCCAGCTATCTGCTCAGGGGTAAGCTCTTTGACAACCTTGGCAGGAGTTCCCAAAATCATCGAGCCGTCTGGAAATTCTTTTCCTTCAGTAACAAGCGCACCTGCACCAACCAAACAATTTTTTCCAATTTTGGCGCCATTCAAAATGACTGCGCCAATACCGATCAAACTACGATCGCCAATATGACAACCATGCAACATTACCTGATGACCAACTGTAACGTACTTACCAATGATGAGCGGGTAACCAGGGTCAGCATGCAAAACAGAGGCGTCTTGCACATTACTACCTTCCCCAATTTGAATGAGATCGTTATCGCCACGAATAACCACTTTGGGCCAGATGCTCGCATCTTGATGCAGCTCTACTTTGCCAATCACTTCTGCGCTCTCGGCAACCCAAGCGCCCACAGCTAATTGTGGAGCGTTTCCGTCTAGTTCAAATATAGCCATGATTCATTATAGGTACGAATCGGACCAAGGATCAGGCACAAAGTGCTAAGAGTGCAATTTCAATTAGCCTAGCCAGCTAGCAAGGCAGAATTTTTATAGTTTATTATTGTTTTTACATACACCTAAGGGAGAACCCATGAAAAAAATCCTCGTTGCATTGACTGTTTTGGCTGCATTTTCCAGCCTCGCTCAAGCACAAGAAACCATCAAAGTATTAAGCACACAAGAACTCGCTAATGTTTGCAAACTTCCAGCAAGCCCAGAGTCACGCAGCTTTTGTATTGGCTTTACCACCTCTGTATACGAAACTTATTTAGCAACTCGTCACCCTCAACATGCAAAGCCTTTTATCTGCATAAAGCAGCCAGCTCCAGCACGTGATGAAGTCATTGGTGATTTCGTGAAGTTTGCAGCCAGCAATCAACAAGCTGCAGACAAACCTGCAGCAGGTGTTTTCTTAGGCTTCTTAGCATCACGCTTCCCTTGTGCTAAAAAATAAGCCATACAACTTAGCCAAATTAATACACATTCAAAGGAATAGTTGAGATGAAAAAAATTATCGTAATTACGGCTGCAACTTTAGCAATCGCTGGCTGCTCAAACATGAGCAATACTGAGCAACGCACGCTCTCTGGCGCAAGTATTGGCGCAGCAGCTGGTGCTGTTGGTACAGCAATCTTCCACGGCAACCCTATCTGGGGTGCCGTTGGTGGTGCAGCTGTTGGTGCGGCATCTGGTTATATTTACGATGCGTACAAAAAAGAACAGGCCTCTGAGTACAATTCTGGCTATAACGCCGGGAAAAAAAATCAGCCGGCCAAGGCACCTAACTAAGCTCTACTTCTCGGTCTTTAAGGGTCGAAGTGCAATACCAACCCAGCTCGTATTAATTTACCAGCTGGGTTTTTATTTGGATTTGTCCAGCTAAGGCTTTGTGGATGGGGCACTTATGAGCGATTTCTAGTAAACGCTCCTTTTCCTCAGCACATAAGTTTCCCAGCAATTGAATTTCACGCGAAAATGTTTCTACATCATTCATACGCTCAATATCTACAGTCACAATCGCATTATCTAATTTCATTTCTTTGCGCCCAGCATACATCCTTAAAGTCATTGATGTACAGGCAGCTAAGGCTGCGCCTAAATACTCATGAGGGCTTGGGCCAGTTCCAGTGCCGCCTTTAGATACTTCTGCATCCGCTAAAAATTGCAAATCACCAGCTATTAATTTTTGCTGAAGGGGTCCTTCACCAAATTGCGAAATGACTTTTCTCATACACATTCTCCAAAATATTATTTAGTGCAATTTTTAGACTTTAACTGGCTTAAGATTTGCTTGCTTTATTTTCCTTGTTTGCTTTTTCTGCTACCGGCAATTGTGCTGTCTTCCAAGCACTAAAACCTCCCTCTAAGTGACAGACATTAGGCACACCCATAATCTGTAGGGTTTGGGTAGCCAATGCCGAGCGCCACGCTGAAGCGCAATACAACACTAAGCGCTTGCCCTCGCCAAAGATGGGTTTGTAATAAGGGCTCTCAGGATCCACCCAAAACTCCAGCATACCCCTGGGAGCATGAAGTGCGTTGGGAATCATGCCCTCTCGCTCCAATTCGCGAATATCACGAATGTCCACAAATAGCGTATTCGGATCACTCAATATTTCCTGCGCCTTTTGTAAAGAAAGCGTCTCAATTTCATTCATTGCCCCCTGAATCAGCGCCTGATATCCAATCTTTAATTTCACCAAAATCTCCTAAATTAACAATGCTTAAACCTAGTCAAGCACCTGCTACCATTCTGTTATGAACTTTACCCCCATACAACTTGGTGCGAGCATTATTTTTGGAATTGCCGTTTTGCATACCTTTTGCACCGGCTATTTTGAATCTATTGCCAAAAAATCACCTCAACATGCAGGCTTATGGCATCTACTTGGCGAAGTAGAAATTGTTTTTGGTTTTTGGGCCGCGATCTTAGTGATTTTTATGTCACTTCAGGCTGACTTAAATTTAGCCAAAGATTTTCTCAATAAGCTCAACTTTACAGAGCCTCTGTTTGTCTTTGCCATCATGATTGTGGCAGGTACAAAACCGATTCTGTATATCTCCAACCTAATTTTGCATGGGCTAGCAAACTTACTGCAATCTATACTCCGAATCAGAAGCGCTCCTGTCTTATACTTTTTAACTCTGGGAGTTACCCCGCTTCTGGGCTCGTTGATCACAGAGCCTGCAGCGATGACTCTAGCGGCCTTCTTATTGCGTGATTTAGTCTATCGCCACCAATGCTCTAAAACACTCTTATTTGGAACGCTTGGCGTTCTCTTTGTGAACATCTCGATTGGGGGCACGCTCACTAACTTTGCAGCTCCGCCTGTTCTCATGGTGGCCTCCACTTGGGGATGGAGCTCAGCATTTATGTTGAGTAATTTCGGAATTGAATCCTGTATTGCCATCTTCATAAATGCCATAGTAGCCACAGTACTATTTCATAGGCAGCTGATTGAGCCAGACAACAATAAAAAAGAGGCAAAGATTCCGGTTGCGGTGATCTTGATGCACTTATTATTTTTATTTGGTGTAGTCTTCTTTGCACATGATCCAATTATTTTTATGTGGCTTTTGCTTTTCTTTATTGGTTACACCACGGCCTATCCAAAACATCAAAGCCCACTCATTCTGAAAGAGGCACTTTTAGTGGGATTCTTCTTGAGCGGCCTGGTTGTATTGGGTGCGCTACAAGGTTGGTGGCTACAACCGATTCTTGAAACGATGAGCCCTACTACCGTGTTCTATAGCAGCCTTATTCTTACAGCTTTTACAGATAATGCTGCCCTGACTTATCTTGGCTCATTGGTTACAGGAACCTCACCAGAATTCAAGCTCGCTTTGGTAGGTGGCGCAGTTGCTGGTGGCGGACTCACTGTGATTGCGAATGCCCCCAATCCTGCCGGCATAGCAATTCTGCGCAGCCATTTCACTGGAAATACGGTTTCAGCCCTGTATTTGCTGATTGCAGCTATTCCACCAACAATCGTAGCAATTCTGGCTTATCGTCTCCTCTGATTATCTAAGCCCCTGAACCTTAGGCAGTAAAATCTGAGCTTGGCCCCCAGCTATAAACCTGAGATCGGCATATGAAAAAGCTCTATATCAAAACCTTTGGCTGTCAAATGAACGAGTACGACTCGGGAAAAATGGCAGACCTACTCCATGCCGATGAAGGCATGGTCATGACAGATCGGCCTGAAGATGCTGATGTCGTTCTCCTAAATACTTGTTCTATCCGCGAGAAAGCAGAAGACAAAGTCTTTTCTGACTTAGGTCGATTGCGCGAACTTAAGAAAACGAAACCTAACTTACTTATTGGAGTTGGTGGTTGCGTCGCTAGTCAAGAAGGTCAGCAGATCGTTAGTCGCGCTCCTTATGTTGATATTGTGTTTGGACCGCAAACACTTCATCGCTTATCTGATCTCATCACTAAAAGAAGGCAAACAGGCATCTCTCAGGTGGATATTTCTTTTCCAGAAATTGAAAAGTTTGATCATCTCCCTGCCTCACGTCAAACGCGTGGCTCAGCCTATGTCTCCATCATGGAAGGCTGCTCTAAGTATTGCAGTTATTGTGTTGTGCCTTACACACGCGGTGAAGAAGTCTCAAGACCTTTTGATGACGTACTAACCGAAGTAGCTGGTCTTGCTAGCAAAGGCGTCAAAGAAATTGTGCTGCTTGGTCAAAACGTAAACGCTTATCTGGGAAAGATGGGTAAGACTGAAGAGATTGCCGACTTTGCATTACTCATAGAGTACATTGCAGAGATTCCTGGGGTTGAGCGCATTCGCTTTACAACTAGCCACCCGAAAGAATTTACACAACGTCTTATCGATGTCTATGCCAAAGTACCTAAGCTAGTAAGTCACCTGCATCTTCCAGTTCAACATGGTTCAGATGCAATCCTCTCCACCATGAAGCGCGGTTATACGGCATTAGAATTCAAAAGCATTATTCGTAAAATGCGCGCAGTACGTCCTGACCTGACACTTTCTAGCGACTTTATTGTGGGATTCCCAGGTGAGACTGAAGCAGATTTTGAAAAACTACTCAAGATGGTGAAAGAGCTCAAGTTTGATAATAGCTTTTGCTTTATCTTTAGTCCGCGACCAGGTACCCCAGCAGCCAATCTTCACGATGACACACCTTACGAGGTCAAGTTAAAGCGTTTACAAACTTTATTAGCATTAGTTGAAGGTCAAGCGAATGAAATTAGTCAAAAAATGTTGGGCAATATTGAAAAAGTTCTCATCGAAGGTCTTGCTAAAGACGGCATTAATTTGCAAGGTCGCTCCGAAAATAATCGGGTAATTCATTTCATGGCACCAAATCAAGATCTTGAGAGTCTCATTGGCCAGATGGTTGATATTCGCATTACCGAAGTTCTTAACTACACTCTCAGAGGCGAATTGGTTGAGGCTTATGTCAACTAGTAATAAAGGAAGTTCTACCAAACTCACTATTGAGCTGCAATACGCTAGTCCGACGATAGAGACAGCCCTGCGTCAGATTGCCTCAGCATTACTTATTAAGAAATGGATCAAGAGTGCTACGTCTCTTGGTGGCTTAATTACCCTGCGTTTTGTAAATGCAGCAGAAGGTAAGAAATTGAACTTGGCTTTTCGTCAAAAAGATTACGCTACTAATGTCTTAACATTTCCTTACGAGCTTTCTAAAAATCACTTAATAGCTGATATTATTTTTTGCTTACCCGTACTAAAAAAAGAAGCCAAGAACCAAGGGAAGTTACTCAAAGCCCATCTAGCACATTTAATTGTTCATGGTTGCTTGCATGCCCAAGGCCATGATCATGAGGTGGGAGGCGATGCTAAAAAAATGGAGGCGCTAGAAATTCAGATTCTCCAAAAATTGGGTTTTACCAACCCCTATTGTTGATTTACTTGATTTGCTTGATTTGACTTATTTCTACGCTATTCTTGCTATATGCCTGACCCCAACAAATCCCTTTTAGACCGCTTAGCCGATTTTTTATCTCCAGAGCCAACCGAGCCCAGTGAACGCCGTCAAGAACTCATTGACACTCTTCGAGAGGCACAAGCTGAAGGATTAATCGATGCAGATGCCCTCTCTATGATTGAGGGGGTTTTTCAGGTAGGGCAACTATGTGCACGTGATATTCTCGTGCCGCGCGCCCAGATTGATTGGATTGATATTGGCCACGCACTCTCTGACATCATCAAAAACGTGATCGAAGCAGCTCATTCACGTTTTCCTGTATTTGAGGGCAACAAAGATAATGTCATTGGTATTTTATTGGCTAAGGATTTATTGCGCCACGCATCAGAAAAAGACTTTCAAGTTCGAGATTGGCTACGCCCAGCAGTCTTTATTCCAGAATCTAAGCGCCTCAGTATTCTCTTGCGAGACTTTAAAGACAACCGCAATCACTTAGCGATTGTGGTTGATGAATACAGCGGCGTAGCTGGCATTATTACGATTGAAGATGTGCTTGAGCAAATCGTAGGTGATATCGAGGATGAACATGACATCGATGAAGAAGCCGATAACCTCATCGCTTTAGATAATGGTGATATTCGCGTCAAAGGTATCACCGAGCTTGAGCAATTCAACGAAAGACTTGGCACCCATTTTGAAGTGGAAGATATTGAGACCGTTGCCGGCCTAGTGATTCAACATCTAGGCCGTGTTCCAAAAATAGGTGAACTCATTGAGATAAATGGTATTGAATTTGAAGTACAGCGTGCCGATCCAAGACAAATTCACATTCTGCTTGCAAGACAAATCAATAAAAAATCAAACTAAGATCTGTCTTGTTTGATCAGCGCCCTTATCAAGCCCGCATGAATATCAAAAAATTCTCAATTTTTATTTTGTTGATATTAGGTGCGGTACTTGCTGCTATTGCAGAACTACCTTACGGTGGCTGGATTCAGATTCCTATCTTAAGTCTGATTTGGTGGCAGTTGAATCCGCAGACCCCGAGCTCCATTAAAAAACAATTCTTATTAGGTCTTGTGTTTGGGGTAGGTTATTTTATTGTCGGCCTGTGGTGGCTCTATATTAGTCTTCATGATGTGGGCGGTATGAATGCAGCACTTGCTTGTATGGGAGTCTTTTTGCTCTCCACTTATGTAGCCCTCTATTTTTCATTAGCAACATTGGTAATTGCACTTTTTAAAAAGACGCGCTTGTTTGGTTTATTCCTAGCCGCAAGCTGGGTAGTTGCAGAATTTCTGCGCGGCTATATCTTTACTGGATTTCCATGGATGGGTTTTGCTGAAGCTCAATTCAACGGACCCTTTGCTCCAGTGGCGCCTTACTTTGGTGGGCTTGCCTGTACCTTTTTAGTGGTATGGGCCTCCTGGGAAATTAATCAGCTTCGTAAGCATCCACTTTCAAGCATATTGCTCATCGTAATTACAATTAGCATCTCTCAATTTGCAGGAATATTTACTTTCACCAAAGCTATTGGAGAGCCAATTAGCGTTCGACTGATTCAAGGTAACTTTGAACAAAGTTTGAAATTTAATCCTCAGGCAATTGGCAAGCAAATCGATTTTTATGCAAGTCAAATTACCAAAGAGCCAGCCAACCTCATCATTATTCCCGAGACCGCATTCCCATGGCCACTTCCCAATTTACCGATTGGCCTTTTCGATTACTTACAAGATTTTTCAAATAACAGTGGTAGCAATATTTTGCTTGGCCTCATTGGTGAGGTGCCTGGTAACACTGGCATGCAATACTCAAATCGCGCTACAGGGCTTTCTCCCAAATCAGCAACATATCAATACGACAAAGTGCATTTAGTGCCTTTTGGAGAATTTATTCCTCCAGGTTTTCAATGGTTCGTAAACGCATTTCATGTTCCGATGAGTGACTTTGCCCGGGGAGGGTTAAATCAATCGCCATTGACGATTATTCGTAACAATCAAGACAATATTCATGCTGCTATTACGATTTGCTATGAAGACGTTTTTGGAGGTGAGCTTGCTACTCGCATTGCCCATAGCGATAAGCCCGTTAACCTGCTGATTAATATGACCAATCTTGCTTGGTTTGGAGAATCTCAAGCCTCTTCCCAGCAACTCAGACTGTCGCAACTGCGCTCGCTAGAAACTGGACTGCCTGCATTGCGTGCCACCAATACTGGGATTACTGCGGTGCTTGGTCCAGATGGAAAAGTGCTTAGCGCCCTTCCAGAATTTACCCAAGCAAGCCTGAACACCCAAGTCCAGCCCTATTCGGGCAAAACACCTTATGTCATTTGGGGCAATTTACCGATTTTGGGTATTTCTTGCCTGCTGCTACTCTGGGGCCTGATTCGTCACAGACGTTTTTAGGTTTTTTAACTCTAGAGTGCTCTAGCCATGTAAAATCAATGGCTTAGCTAGGTTAATCATGCTTACTTTTCAGCAAATCATTCTCAAACTTCAAGATTATTGGGACCAACAAGGTTGCGCCCTATTGCAACCTATAGACTTAGAGGTTGGCGCCGGTACATCCCATACTGCCACCTTCTTACGCGCCATTGGTCCCGAGCCCTGGAAGGCCGCTTATGTACAGCCTTCCCGTCGACCAAAAGACGGTCGCTATGGTGAAAACCCAAATCGCTTGCAGCACTATTACCAATATCAGGTGGTGCTCAAACCAGCCCCTGAAAATATTCTTGAGCTATATCTCGGATCTCTTGCTGCCTTAGGTTTGGATCTAAAAGAGAATGACGTGCGCTTTGTAGAGGACGATTGGGAAAACCCAACGCTTGGTGCCTGGGGTCTTGGTTGGGAAGTTTGGTTAAATGGCATGGAAGTGACCCAATTTACTTACTTCCAACAAGTAGGTGGATTAGATTGCAAACCCGTTCTTGGTGAGATTACCTACGGCATAGAGCGTTTGGCAATGTATATCCAAAATTGCTCTAACGTATATGACTTAGTCTGGGCTGACGGCATCTCTTATGGTGATGTGTATCACCAAAACGAAGTTGAACAATCTTGCTATAACTTTGAACATTCCAATACTGATTTACTCTTTGCAAATTTCACAAACTATGAGAGTGAAGCTAAACGCTTGATGGAAGTTCCACTTGCTCTACCAGCTTATGAAATGGTTCTAAAGGCTGCTCATACATTTAATTTACTAGACGCTCGTGGCGCCATTTCAGTTACTGAGCGTGCAGCCTATATTGGCCGCATTCGCAATCTATCTCGTGCGGTTGCACAAGCCTACTTTGAGTCTAGAGAAAAACTAGGTTTTCCAATGTGTCAACGTCAAGCTAAAGCTCAGACCTAAGCGTATCGAGATTTCTGTATCCATCTATGAGCACATCCAATTCCACATCTCAATCAGCCACCTTATTGATTGAAGTATTTACTGAAGAACTACCGCCGAAGTCACTGCGTCGCTTAGGTGATGCATTTAGTGAAGGTATTTTTGCAGTCCTCAAATCTGCTGGTCTCGTATCGGATTCTTCTAAGGTAACTGGCTTTGCTACACCGCGTCGTCTAGCCGTTCAAGTAAGCAATGTCTTAGATCAAGCCCCTGATTACCCTGTTCGTGAAAAATTACTACCTACCAGCATTGCATTTGATGCTGAAGGAAAAGCTGCTGCTCCCCTACTCAAAAAATTAAGTGCTCTTGGATATGCAGACGTTGATCTTGCCACTCTAGAAAAAGCTGGTGAAGGTAAGAATGAAGCCCTTTACCTTAATGTGACCGCTAAAGGTGCAGCGCTTGAAAAAACTGCGCAAACTGCACTTGAGCAAACATTGAGTAAATTACCCATTGCCAAAATGATGCACTATCAGGTGCTACAGAAAAATGGTCACTTAGCGGACGTGCAGTTTGCGCGTCCTGCTCACAGAATCATTGCCCTACACGGTGACAACATTTTGAATATCAGCGCACTGGGCATTGATGCAGCAAATCAAACTGAGGGGCATCGCTTCCTGGCCCCAGGCAACCTCAGTATTGGTAATGCCGATCAATATGAATCTGACTTAAAGTCTAAAGCCAAGGTTATTCCTAGCTTTAATCAGCGTCGTGCACAAATTGAAGCGGCACTGCTAAAAACTGCTGGCGATGATTTAGTACTGATGCCAGATAGTCTTTTGGATGAAGTAACTGCTCTAGTCGAATGGCCAGCGATTTACGAATGCCATTTTGATCAAGAGTTTTTAGAAGTGCCGCAAGAGTGCTTGATTTTGACAATGCAAACTAACCAAAAATATTTTGCACTCACTGACAAGCAAGGCAAACTGCGCAATCGCTTCTTGATTGTTTCTAATATAGAAACAGATAAGCCAAATGCCATCATCTCTGGCAATGAGCGGGTTGTACGCCCACGTCTATCAGATGCACGCTTCTTCTTCCAGCAAGATCAAAAACGTCCACTGACATCCCGCGTGGCAGATCTCGGTAAGGTTGTTTACCACAATCAACTTGGCAATCAACTCGATCGTACTAAACGAGTTCAAGGACTAGCTATTGGTATTGCTCAGAAATTGGGTGCCGATGAACAATTAGCCTCACGTGCTGCAGAAATTGCTAAAACAGACTTATTAACCGATATGGTTGGTGAGTTTCCTGAGTTACAAGGGATTATGGGTCGTTATTACGCTACCCATGATGGTGAAAACATAGATGTCGCCAGCGCTTGCAGCGAACACTATATGCCACGCTTCGCAGGCGATGCTCTGCCACAAACTCAAACTGGCACGATCTTAGCGATTGCTGACAAGTTAGAAACATTGGTTGGTATTTGGGGAGTTGGACTTGCTCCAACTGGTGATAAAGACCCTTACGCACTGCGTCGTCATGCCCTTGGCATTTGTCGCCTTCTATTAGAAAAAAATCTTTCACTCAATTTGCCAGAGTTAATTGAGCTAGCACGTACACAGTTTCCACAGGCTGATGTCCGAGAAAAAGCTAAAGCTGCTGATATCTATGCTTTCATTGTCGATCGCTTGCGTGCTTATTTACGCGATCAAGCTATTGCTGGCAAAGCATTTACTAGCGCAGAGATTGATGCTGTACTCAGTCAAGACCCAGCACAAATCAATGATTTGATTGAACGTCTTACAGCCTTGCGTGAATTTAATGCTCTGCCAGAAGCTGCGCAACTAGCTGCTGCCAACAAACGCATTAGTAATATTCTGAAGAAAACTACCACCATTCCTACAACCTGCTCTTCAAAATTGCTACAAATTCCAGCAGAGGCAGCATTGCATCAAGCATTGGAAAGTGTCACTCCAGCACTGAATGCCGCTTATGAAAAACGTCAATTTGTTGAGCTCTTAAGAGCTCTCGTAGCTTTAAGCGGGCCAATTGACCAATTCTTTGCAGATGTTATGGTGATGGATCCTAATCCGGAATTACGCGATAACCGCTTAGCCCTTCTGCAACAACTTCACCAGAAAATGAATCTCGTTGCCGATCTTGGCAAATTAGCATGAGTCTGAGCTCCTCAAAACTCATTATTCTTGATCGCGATGGCGTGATCAATGAAGATAGTGATGATTATGTGAAGTCAGTAGATGAATGGATTCCTCTACCGGGAAGCTTAGAAGCAATTGCTCTACTGAATCAAGCAGGCTACCAAATTGTAATTGCAACTAATCAGTCTGGCCTTTCAAGAGGCTACTTCACGATCAATGATTTACATGCTATGCATAGCAAAATGGATGCTTTACTCAAGCCCTTAGGTGGTCACATCGATAGTATCTTTTTTTGTCCTCATCAGGATTCACATCAATGTGATTGCCGTAAACCGGCGCCCGGTATGATGAAAGAGATTGCTTTACGTTACAAAAAGATTGATAGCAATAAGCCTCTTACAGGAGTTCCTATTGTTGGTGATTCTTTACGTGACCTTCAAGCAGGACTAGCCTTAGGAGCCATACCTCATCTAGTACTCACTGGTAAAGGTGAAAAGACTCTAGCCAAGGGCAACATACCTGAGGGTACGCAAATTCACGCTGATCTTATGGCATTTGCAAATGCACTTTTAGAGAATAAGGTCTAGAACAATCGTGAAGCTGATTCGCTCAATTATTTTTGCCTTATTTTTAGTGGTATTCACACCAATCTGGTCAGTATTATGCATGATCACCTTTCCATTTCTGAGTCCAGAAAATCGTTATCACTTTATTGGACTCTGGAACAAGATCGTTATTGCCATACTCAAACCATTATGCGGTATTCATTATGAAATTCGCGGCATGGAGAATATGTTGAATGCCCTCAATGAGCGCGTCATTATTTTGAGCAAGCATCAATCAGCTTATGAAACGATTGCTTATATTGCCTTGCTACCTAAACAACTCTGCTTTGTCTTTAAACGTGAATTGCTCTGGATACCATTCTTTGGCTGGGCTCTGGCTTTGCTCAAGATGATTCACATTGATCGCTCAAATAAACAATCCGCAGCCCATTCAGTAGCAACTCAAGGCAGAAAACGCTTGAGCGAAGGGAAGTGGATCATGCTGTTTCCCGAAGGCACCAGAACTCCTACAGGATCAACTAAGCCATATCGCAAAGGTGGCGCACGCCTAGCAAGCGCAACCGATGCCTTAGTAATCCCGATTGCGCATAATGCCGGGCGGTGTTGGCCCAAGAATAGTTTTATTAAACAACCTGGCACCGTCATTTTTTCAATTGGGCCCGCAATCAGTTCATCTAATAAATCAGCAGAACAACTACAGCAAGAAGTAGAGGATTGGATTGAAACTGAAATGCGCGTTATCGACCCAAACGCCTATCAATAAAAAACGATATTTAATCAATATCTAGTGTTAATTTACGAGGCGAGAATCTTCGCCCATTCAATGTAGCGATCAACAGAAATATCTTGAGCCCTTGCCTTGAGCTCTGCTTCGGTTAAATGTAATCTATCGGCAAAAGTACTTAAGTTGGTACGCAGCATTTTTCTCCTTTGAGAGAAGGCTGCAGCAACCACCTTCTCTAGAGCACTCCATTGCACATCATTTAAAGCAAAGTCTTTTCTCGGAATCATACGCACTACTGCCGAGTTCACCTTTGGTTGAGGATCAAAAGCTTCTGGCGGAACCTCCAACACCAATTCCATGTCGTAACGAGCCTGTAGCATCACAGACAGTCGGCTAAATTCAGAACCGCCTGCTTTGGCAACCATTCTTTCTACAACCTCGGCCTGTAGCATAAATACCTGCTCATCAATATGACTCGCAGCAGTTACTAAATGAAATAGCAAAGGTGAGGAGATGTTGTAAGGGAGATTACCAACGACTTTACAAAGGCCTTGCTTGATGTCACGATTCTTAGCCCATGTTAAAAAATCAAATGAGAGGGCATCACCTTCAATTACCGTAAGACCCTGAAGATTTTTTTCATTCCAAAAAGAGACTAAGTCACGATCAATTTCTAGCAGATCCAGTTGATCTAGATTACTGAGCAATGGTAATGTTAGCGCACCAAGACCAGGGCCAATCTCAATGACGTGCATTGCTGCGCTGGGGTTGATGAGGGCAACAATAGAATAAATAATGCCGTTGTCCTGCAAAAAATTTTGGCCAAATCGTTTCCGAGCACGATGCATGTATTAGCTTTGTTTTCTATGATTAAGCACTAATTGATAAGCTAAACGAAGAGCTTCAACCATGCTACCAGGGTCAGCAAGGCCTTTTCCGGCAATATCTAAAGCAGTTCCATGATCCACAGAGGTGCGGATTATAGGCAGCCCTAGAGTGACATTGACACCATTACCAAAAGTAACAAACTTAAATGGCGCTAAACCTTGATCGTGATACATAGCAATAAATGCATCTACTTGAGCAAGGGATTCGGGATCGAACATTGTGTCACCGGGATAAGGTCCAGAGACATTGATGCCAATCTTCTGTGCTGCTTCAATTGCTGGAGCAATCACTTCAATTTCTTCGCGCCCTAGATAACCCGCTTCTCCTGCATGAGGATTTAAGCCAGCTACCCGTATCAAAGGCTTTTGAATGCCGAATTTATTTTGCAAATCCTGATTGACAATCTGAATCGTTTCTAATATCAAGTCATAGCTAATAGTCTGCGAAATCTCTTTTAAGGGAAGATGGGTAGTTGCTAATGCAACCCTTAAATCTCTTGGTGCTTTAAGCCCCAGAAAACCAACTGGCAACAGAGCACATAGCATCATGACTACGTGAGAAACCTTGCATCGCTGAGCAAGATATTCAGTGTGCCCAGTAAAAGGGCTGCCTGCCTCATTAATGATGCTTTTCTGAATTGGTGCGGTGACTATGGCATCAAAATGACCCTGCAAACACCCATCAATTGCCTGATTCAGTAAATTAACAACGTACTGGGCATTATGAGAATTAAGCACCCCCGAAACTACAGGGGCCACCAGAGGAAGAGACTGAATTTGTAGTCGATTTGAAATTTCTGGGTCGAGGTTTTTGGGTAGATCTAATAATTGTTCATTACCAAATAGTGTAATCTTGGCATCAGCATGCTCACCTAAAAACGCAAGCGAAGCAGCTAAAGAAACTTCTGGCCCAATGCCGGCTGGCTCGCCGGTGCTGACAACGAGATTAACGAGGCGCACTGCTTGCTGCATCATCCACGTTCAGAATTTTTATAGTTGCGTTATCACGTAACTCACGCATCCACTCTTGGTATGCTTGGTCAAACTTTCGTTCACGAATCGCCGCACGCGCAAATTGACGTTGCTTCTCTACAGTAAGCTGACCCTCACGACGCTCCAAGACCTGAATTAAGTGCCAACCAAATTCTGATTTAACAGGGTTACTAACCTCACCAATTTGTAAGCGGTTCATAGCCTGCTCAAACTCAGGAACTAGATCTCCAGGGCTCATCCAGCCTAAATCGCCACCATTAGCAGCCGAACCATCCTCAGAATATTTTTTAGCGAGCTCAGCAAAATCAGCAGTTTTGGCCCGTACCTGATCTCGGTATCCCGCTAGACGCCTCTCGGCATCTTGGTCGCTTAGCCCAGGACGACTTCTGAGCAAAATATGGCGCGATAAAGTTTGAGTGATTGGAATATTTTGAGGGGTTGTTGATCCAGCATCAGGCGCAGCAGCCTGCTGCGAAGGTACACTTGCGCCTGCGGCACGACGATCTAAAACCTTCAGCACATGGTAACCAGCCGGGCTCTTAACCACGACATTCGCAACCTGACCACTGCCTGTATTGCGTACTGCCTCATAAAACAATTGCGGCAAGCGGTCCGGTGTACGGTAGCCTAACTCTTGAAACTTAATCTTTGGATTGTCTTTTGCAGCCATTGCACCTAATTGTAAGAAATCCACATCTCCACGCGCATCGCGCAATAAAGCATCAGCTTTCTTTTTAGCATCAGCTTGCGCACCCGCTCCAGCTCCAGAATCTACTGGGATAAAAATTTGAGCTACATCAATTTCTTCTAGCTCACCTTTGGCAGCCGGAACTGATCGTGACGACGCACCCGAAGTCATTGCTCGAATACGCTCGGCAATAAAGTTATCAATTTCTGCTTCTGAGATCTTAATTTTTCCTTCAATCTCACGCTCACGATAACGAGAAACGATAATATCGTCTCGCAACATTTCCCTGTAACGCTCAAATGTACTACCAGAAGCAATTACCTTTGCCTTAAATTCTGCATAACTGAGCTTATTCTTAGCAGCAATATCGCCAATAATTTTGTCTAATTCTTTGTTGGTAACTAGAATGCCCTCTTGCCCTGCATTTTGCAGCTGAATTTTTTCCAATATGAGGCGATCTAAAATTGTTGTTCTTACTGATCCGTCCTCTGGTAACTTAACGCCTTGTTTTTTCAGCATGACAATTCGGTCATCGATCTCTTTACGCGTTACATAACCGGTATTAACGACGGCAGCTACTCCATCAATGTTACGAATCTTATTGCCAGCAGAATCTGATCGGCTCTGATCTTGCGCACTAGCTAGTCCAATAAAAAATAGAACATTGAACAAGAATGCTGAAAGTAGCGCGAAGCCTGTGGATTTTTTACAAAAAATCATTGGTATTTCTCAAAAGTTGAGATTGGTAACGGCTTAGGTGTTGGCATATAACCAGGAACATTTAACTTCATTAAATCCACAGGATTATCTCCGGCAACACCAAGACCTCTAAATTCCACCTGAAATAAAATTTGAGTCGTCGTATTGTTATTTAGCAACAGTTGAGAATAGGCGCTTCGAAACACAATGCAGTCCCGCACATACTCAAGTGCAATTAGAGTATTCAATGTTTTCGTTGTAAGCGCATCATACCCCCAGCGACCGACTAAAGAAACCTCTCTCGTTACTGGCCATTGCCCAGAAATATTATACTGGTCGGTAGTCGTAGCCGCCTGCGTAGCTATTGGGTTAAACGCTGATGCCTGAATTGGTGGTTGCCAAACATTTCGATATCCAAAATTCAAGCTACGTCCTAGGGTTGGACGCCAGCTACCGCCTACCGTAGTTTGGACAAATCGATTTAATTGAGTGTTGTAATCTCCAAAAAAGTCTGCATTGAAATTACCCATCAATCGAACCGATGCTGATCCCAAGGTATCTGAATAAGTAGTGGGGCTCACAATATTTCCCGTTAGGCCAACTTTTTGCGGAGAAAATTGTTGCTGCTGAGCCAAAGTGATGACCGCACGATCAGCTCCAGTTGCCGCCTCAGAGATTCGACTGGTTAAACCAACAGTCATCTTATTGTTATCAGAAATACGGTCATTACCAATAAAGGTATTTTCGCTAAAGATTTGCGACATACCAAATCCTGCATCAGCCGTGTCAAATAAAGGAGTATTAGCCTGATTGACATAAGGCGTGTAAACATAAAAAGCTCTTGGCTCGAGACCAACTAACATGTCTTGACCGAAAAAACTACCCATTTCAATCGCATCTCTTTCAAAAGCTAAACCACTATCAAGACTTACCGTAGGGATTACAAATCCTTGGACAGGTTGATACCCGGGCTGAAAGGCGATCGCATTATATGTATTGGACTGGAATGAAACTTTTGGGCGCACGTAATATCCAGGTGTATTTGTGGGGTACTCAATTGCACCCTTTACAACAGTTCGATCAGCTTGACTAAACACGCCAGGAGCACTGCCAGGGGTTGCGCTAGCAATGTTGTACTGGAAACGAGTAAAGTCGGTAGCCAACATGGTTGTTGGACCGGATGGCAAGGTGATGTACTTGCCGTCTGAACCAGATAAAGATGGAACTAGATTGCTACGATAAACAGCCGTTACCTGCGGAAGAATATTGTAAGGAGCACCAACCACACTTGGTAAGTTAGGCTGCAAAGTTTGGAAGGTCTGAGCTTTTGCGCCGACCGTCCAGTTACTCAAAGCAGATGGTAGTTGGGATTGAAATCCAAGCTCTTGCCGGAACTGACTAGTAACACTACCCGCTACAGTTTGAGAAAAATCAGTTGGATACTGGTTATCTGAAACCTTTGCTGCATTGATATATGCATTTACAGAGCCAGGACCTCCAGCGGGTGATCCAACAAAATTTTGGCGCTGCTGCCAATCGTAGCGCCAACGATTTATACCCCCGGCCTTTTGATCACTGGGTAGGTAATCACCAATCATATTTCCAGTATATGCAGGGTTAATAAATCGATAACCCATTCCAAGCTGTACTCCGCGCTGACTCATATATCGAGGCAATATAGTTAAGTCTTTGTCGGGCGCAATATTCACATAGTAGGGTTGAGTGATATCAATACCATTTTTAGAGTTATATCCAGCGATTGGCGCAAGTAACCCAGATCGTCTCTCCTTGGCGATAGGCAAGCTAAAGTAAGGAACATATGCAACAGGTACATCAAAAAGATGCATAACTCCATGCTCTCCCTGCATCTCTTTTTGCTCGGTATCAATTTCAATTTTGCTTGCAGAAAAATACCAATCTAAATTTTGCGGATTACAAGTTGTATAGGTAGCATCATCAAAACCAAAAACATCACCACCTTTAATAGTTAATTTATTTGCCCTACCACTTGCGCGAGTATCACCAAACTCATAAACAGGAAGATCCATCGACCCACTTCGCGCATCAACACTCAACTTTGCCTTTGGCCCCTTAAAATTTGTATTGCTTTTTATTAGCTCTGCATTTCCAATCACATCTGCAATATCAGAGTCTGGGTCATAAATAATTTCATCGCCCTTAATGACTGTTCCATTGCGACGAATTTGTGCGCGCCCCTGAAGATGCATATCTCTATCTACTACCCCATCAATTACATCACTGGCGGTAAACGTGAGCGCATTTCCATCTGGGATTGGGACGCCAGTACGCAATTGGTCATCTAGCTTGAGTACGGTTACCTTACCGCGATCCGGAAGGATTACTGGGGCCTCAGCAGGCTTCGAGGTAGTGGGTGGTGGTGGGGGCGTTTGAGCACCAAGCAAAGAAGCAAATTGAAGCAATGTCACCCCCATTACTACGCGCAGGGTTACATGCAAATAAAGAGGGGCGCGAAGGCCGGCGCGAAGGCGATAATGACTCATAAATAAAGACTGTCTTATTATACGAATCGACCATGGCTGACCTACGTTTAAACACCCTTCGTAACTGGCTAAAAGCCCTAGAAGCTAGCTGGCAATTAGATCTCCACTCTTTGGCGCCGGCCTCAGCCGATGCCAGCTTTCGGCGCTATTTTCGAATTGCGTCCAAAAATCCCAATTTTGGGTCTTTGATTGTGATGGATGCCCCACCTCAATATGAGCCTTTAGACTCCTTTATTAAGGTCGATTTATTACTCTCGGAGGCAGGTTTAAATGTGCCAAAAATCCTTGAACAAAATATTGCTGAAGGCTTCTTATTATTAAATGATTTGGGGGTAAAAACCTATCTGGCTGAACTCAGTGATGAATCAGCAGACTCCCTCTATAAAGATGCAACTCATGCATTAGTTCTCATGCAAATGGCAAGCAAGCCTGATGTCTTACCAAACTATGATGAGGCACTATTACAACGAGAACTAGATTTATTTCCAGAATGGTACTTAGGAAAATATCTTCATACTGAGCTTAATACGCAACAGACAGATCAGCTCAAAAAATCTTTTGAGCTGATCATTGAAAATAATTTAGCGCAAGCTAAAGTCTATGTACATCGTGATTACCACTCTCGTAACCTAATGGTTACGGAAAAAAACAATCCTGGAGTCATTGACTTTCAGGATGCGGTATATGGCCCCATTACATATGATGCTGCTTCACTATGGCGTGATGCTTACATTGCATGGCCAGAAGAGCGAGTCATTGACTGGGTAATTAAGTTCTGGGAAGAGGGTCGTAAAGCTGGGCTACCAATGCCAAATGATTTTGGGCATTTCTATCGTGATTTTGAATGGATGGGCCTGCAACGCCACCTCAAGGTTTTGGGAATTTTTGCCAGACTGTTTCATCGTGATGGCAAGGATGGTTATCTCAAGGATATACCTTTGGTTTTGGAATACGCAATTTCCACAGCAAATCGCTATATTGAATTAAAACCATTGGCTCGTATTTTGGAATCCACCAGAGTAAAACTAGCCTAATTCAGACACTATGAATCAGCTTACTCACCTACCTTGCATTCTGCTGGCGGCTGGACGTGGTGAACGCATGCGCCCACTCACAGATGAATTACCCAAACCTTTACTTACCATTCAAAAAAAATCGTTACTAGAGTGGCATTTGGAGGCTCTTGCAAAAGCAAACATAAGAGATGTAGTGATTAACCACGCATGGTTAGGCGCAAAAATTGAAGAGTCTCTTAAAGATGGGGCGCAATTTGGCCTGCATATTCAATATTCCCCTGAAGGCAGTGCGCTTGAAACGGCTGGTGGCATCTGTAAGGCGCTCCCCATCATCAATCCTGAGGACTATTTTTTAGTAATTAATGGGGATGTATTTACCCCAAATTTGCCGATTACTCAGATTTTGGAAATCGCCCCCAAAATGCGGATAAGTGCAGGAAAGCGATTGGCGCATTTATTAATGGTTCCCAACCCAATTCAACATCCTGAGGGTGATTTCTACCTCCAAGGATCAAGCGTCAGCACTTCTGATTCGGCGAATGCAGAAAAACTGACCTTCTCTGGAATTGGGGTTTATCACAAAGACCTCTTTAAGGACCTGGAATTTGGAAGGCCGGCCAAGCTTGCGCCTTTACTGAGAGCGGCAATGGAGCAAAATAAAGTGTCTGGTGAAAAATATCTCGGCCCATGGCACGATGTAGGCACACCACAACGCTTACAAGAGCTCAATGCAGTATATGAATAAAACGAATATTTATCAGCTACGAAGAAATACTTTAGCAGAGCAAATTTTTGCTAAGACTGGCAGCGGCATTGCAGTGATCTCTACCGCACCCGAACTTTCGCGTAATCGAGATAGCGAATTTCCGTATCGCCACGACAGTGACTTTTACTACCTCACCGGTTTTGAAGAGCCTGGTGCTACGCTAGTCATGAAGATTTCTAATGATGGAAAAAAGTATCGACTCGAATCTCACTTGTTTTGTAGACCTAAAGACCTTGAGCGTGAAATATGGGATGGCATTCGTCTCGGACCAGAAGCGGCCCCACAGACCTTAGGTATCGAATATGCGCATAGCAACCTAGAGTTAGATAAAAAACTAGCTGACTTATTAGCAGATCAAGATGCGATCTACATTCGTCTTGCAGAAAATGCAGAAGCCGATCGACGCTTACGCCATTGGATGAAACAGGTTCGAGCTCAAGCACGCTCCGGCATTAATCCGCCCTCAGAATTTCATGATATTGAAGCACTCATTCATGAAATGCGTTTATTCAAGGATGCTCATGAAATTGATGTCATGCGTCGTGCAGCAGCTATCTCTGCGCGGGCTCATATTCGTGCCATGCAAACCTGCAAACCGGGTATGCACGAATACCAACTTGAGGCAGAACTACTTCATGAGTTCCGCAATAGTGGTGCACAAAGTGTTGCCTACAACAGTATTGTTGCTGGTGGCGAGAACGCTTGCATTCTTCACTATCGTGCAGGTAATACCGAATTGCTCAGTGGTGAACTTTGTTTAATTGATGCAGGTTGTGAATTAGATGGATATGCATCAGACATCACACGAACTTTTCCAGTCAATGGAAAATTTACTGGGTCACAGCGTGCACTCTATGACATTACGTTAGCTGCACAAGAAGCAGCAATTACAGTGACCAAGCCCGGCAATACATTTATGCAGCCCCATGAGGCAGCTCTGAGAGTACTTACCCAGGGGCTACTAGATGAAAAGTTGCTCAAACTCTCTGAACTTGGTTCGCTAGATAACGCCATCGAAACAGGTGCCTATCGTCGCTTCTATATGCACCGCACCTCCCACTGGCTAGGCATGGATGTACATGACGTGGGCTCTTATCGCGAAGCTACTCAAGATAGCCCCAAGAATGAGAAGCCATGGCGCATTCTGAAGAGTGGTATGGTAATTACGATAGAGCCTGGCCTGTACGTAAGACCGGCAGATGATATTGATGAGAAATTTTGGAATATCGGTATTCGTATTGAAGATGATGCCGTCATACATGATGCCGGATGCGAGCTCATTTCTCGTGGCGTACCCGTTAAAGCTGATGAGATTGAAGCCCTTATGAAGAACTTTTAAGGCTATCTATATAAAAATGAATTCATCTAGTTGCGATATTTTGATTAAGGGTGGTGGTCCAGTTGGGCTAGCTTGTACCGCCTGGACTTTGCAAAAATTTCCAGATGCAAAAATCACATTGCTAGATCGCAACCCACTTCATGATGAAGATCTAGTCAACACTGATAGTCGTGGTATTGCCCTCTCGCATGGCAGCAAGATATTGCTCGATACGATTCATGCGTGGCCAAAAGAATCCTCCGAGATTCATCGTGTACACGTGTCACAAGCAGGACGCTTTGGTCGTGCACTCATGACACGCGATGAGCTTAATCAAGATGCCCTCGGCCACATTGTTCGCTATCGCGACATTCATATTGCATTACGCCAAGCCCTACGCGTCATAAAGATAAAGAGTCCGAACTTCACATGGCAACACGTCAATCAGAATGTCCAAGAAGGCCATATTCAAGCTCAATGTGTTGTTCATGCTGAGGGCGGCCTATTTAAGAACCAAGATTGGGTAGAGTCTGGCAGAGACTACGGTCAGTCAGCGCTGGTAGGCTTGGTTGAAGTAGAAAATGCAGTGCCCCATCAAGCCTGGGAGCGCTTTACTGCGCAGGGTCCCCTGGCAGCTTTACCAAGTCACTACGGTCATAATATTTTGAATCTCGTATGGTGTGGTTCGCCAGAATCTTCTCAATATCGCCTTGAGCTAAGTGATGCAGATTTTTTAAACGAATTACAAAATGAATTTGGTTCACGAATTGGTCGCTTTCTAAAAATTCAAGATCGTCGCTTATACGAACTTGGTTTGAACTACCGTAAAGAAATCACCAAAGATCACGAAGTTTGGATTGGTAACGCTGCCCAAACCTTGCATCCAGTTGCTGGACAAGGATTGAACCTAGGATTACGCGATGCTTTTTTACTGTCAGAAAAATTAGTTGGGGTATTTTCTGGATCCAATGAAGATCCATCTTCAGCAGAAATACAAAATGCATTGCAGGATTATGCTCAAAGTCGCAAAATTGATCGGAGCACCACAATTGGTCTGACGGACTTTATGGCTAGGGTATTTACATCTAATCTAGCCCCAGTTGTGATGGCTCGTGGTTTGGCTTTATCGGCCCTCCAATGGCTTCCGCCAGTCAAAACAGCCTTAGCTCGCCAGATGATGTTTGGCAGGCGCTAAAGGCCTTAAATTACCCCCCAATTCCAAGTTATTCCTATTTGCTCTGAAAAACGTAATTTGCCTATTTTTTAGGCAAATTTAGGCATGACTGTGCTAAAGTGTCATGCTTTCCGCCTTAGCCCCCCTTAGATGAATATTGGCCCTCACCTCCTCGCAAACAATCTTTTTGTCGCCCCTATGGCTGGGGTAACAGACCGCCCATTTAGGCAGCTTTGTAAAAAATTGGGCGCAGGTTATGCCGTTTCAGAAATGGTGGCCTCAAATGCTCTGCTTTGGAGAAGTGAAAAGACGCAACGTCGTGCTAACCACACTGGCGAATTCAAACCAATTGCAGTGCAAATTGCAGGCGCTGATCCAGCAATGATGGCAGCAGCCGCAAAAGTGAACGTCGATCATGGCGCACAGATTATTGATATCAATATGGGTTGCCCTGCAAAGAAGGTTTGTAATGTTGCAGCAGGCTCAGCGCTACTTCGTGACGAACCCTTAGTGCAACAAATTTTGGAAGCCGTCGTTAATGCTGTTGGCGTTGGACCCGATGCAGTTCCTGTGACATTAAAAATTCGGACAGGTTGGGACCGTGAGCATAAGAACGCGATTGAAATTGCGCGTCTCGCAGAAAAGTCTGGCATCTCTATGCTAACTGTTCATGGTCGAACAAGAGCAGATCTCTATCACGGTGAAGCTGAATACGAAACGATTACGGCAGTTAAAAACAGTGTGGGTATTCCTGTGGTTGCGAATGGTGATATTAATAATCCAGAAAAGGCTGAGCAAGTCCTCAAAATCACTGGTGCTGATGCCATCATGATTGGTCGCGCCGCTCAAGGTCGCCCTTGGATTTTTCGCGAAATTAATCATTACCTTGAAACGGGTGACAAACTACCAACACCCGAAATTGAGGAGATCCAATCCATTATGAATACCCACCTCTTAGATCATTATGAGTTCTATGGCGAGCACATTGGCCTTCGTACTGCACGCAAACATATTGGCTGGTATTGCAGGGGCCTACGTGACTCACATGCTTTCCGTCAGCGTATGAATACTGCTGATGATTGCAAAACTCAATTACAGATAGTCAATGATTATTTTGACGAGATGAAATCCCATTCTGATCGCTTATTATTTTTAGAAGCAGCGTAGGAATAGGTATAAGTTTTTATTTTTATGTTTTTTATTTTTCAGTTTTTGTATTGATAGATTGTCATGACGAATAAGCACCCGATTACCGAATGTATTGAAACCCAGTTACAGGGTTACCTGAATGATCTCAAAGGAACAGCTCCAACTGATATCTATCAAATGGTTTTAGCCGTAGTAGAAAAGCCTATGTTGGAGTTAGTAATGCAGCATGCTAAACACAATCAATCATTAGCTGCTCAATACCTAGGTATCAATCGTAATACGCTGCATAAAAAATTAGTTGAGCATCAACTGCTTAAGTAATTACAAATAGCGTAAGCCCAGAATATATAAAGACATTACCTTCTAATTAAATCCTCCGAAAACCATGATCCATACAGCTCTCCTCTCTGTCTCCGATAAAAATGGCATCGTGCCTTTTGCTAAAGCCCTTCACGAACAGGGTATTAAGCTCATTTCTACTGGTGGCACTGCAAAACTTTTAGCTGAACATAATTTACCTGTGGTTGAGGTTTCTTCTTTAACTAAGTTTCCAGAGATGTTAGATGGTCGAGTAAAGACATTACACCCCATGGTGCACGGCGGTCTATTGGCGCGCAGAGATTTTCCTGAGCATATGGCTGCCTTAAAAGAACATGGTATCGACACTATCGATATGCTCGTGATCAACTTATATCCATTTAATGAGACAGTTGCTAAGGAGAGTTGCTCATTTGAAGATGCGGTGGAAAATATTGATATTGGTGGTCCTGCGATGCTACGTGCTGCCGCTAAGAATCACCAAGACGTTACCGTATTGATCTCACCAGAAGACTACGCTCCAGTCTTGGCTGAAATGAAAGCCAATCAGAATGTGGTTTCTTATAAAACAAACTTAAACTTGGCTAAAAAAGTTTTTGCACATACCGCACAATATGATGGTGCCATTGCTAACTACCTCTCAGCGTTAGGTGATGACTTAAATCACAAAACGCGTTCTGCTTATCCAGAAACCTTACATCTTGCTTTTGAAAAAGTACAAGAGATGCGATATGGAGAGAATCCACATCAATCTGCAGCTTTTTACAAAGACATCTACCCAGTCGATGGCGCCCTTGCCAACTACAAACAGTTGCAAGGTAAAGAGTTGTCTTATAACAATATTGCCGATGCGGACTCCGCTTGGGAATGTGTCAAAAGCTTTACAGGAAATGCTGGTGGCGCTGCTGCTTGTGTCATCATTAAGCATGCCAATCCCTGTGGTGTAGCTGTCGGTGCAACTGCACTTGAAGCCTATCAAAAAGCATTTAAGACCGACCCGAGCTCTGCCTTTGGCGGCATTATTGCCTTTAACATACCTTGCGATGGAGTTACAGCTGAAGCAATCTCCAAACAATTTGTTGAAGTATTGATTGCACCCAGCTTTAGTGATGAGGCGAAAGCTATTTTTGCAAGCAAACAAAATGTTCGTCTATTAGAAATACCTCTGGGTAGCGCATTTAACACATTTGATTTCAAACGTGTTGGTGGTGGCTTATTAGTGCAATCCCCAGATGCTAAAAATGTTCTTGAGAGTGAAATGCGAGTTGTTAGCAAACGTTTACCGACTCCTAGCGAGATGCACGACATGATGTTTGCATGGCGTGTTGCCAAGTTTGTTAAATCAAATGCTATTGTGTATTGTGCTAACGGCATGACTCTAGGTATTGGCGCAGGTCAAATGAGCCGTGTAGACTCTGCACGCATGGCTAGTATCAAGGCTGAGAATGCAGGCTTAAGTCTTAAAGGCTCTGCAGTAGCCAGCGATGCCTTCTTTCCATTTCGTGATGGTTTAGATGTGGTTGTGAATGGCGGTGCAAGCTGTGCAATTCAACCAGGCGGCAGTATGCGTGATGACGAAATCATTGCTGCAGCGAATGAGCATGGCATTGCCATGATCTTTACGGGTACACGTCACTTCCGTCATTAATTAAAAGAACAGGAAGAAAACGTTCTGATGCGCTGGATAGGAATCGACCCGGGTTTACGTACAACCGGTTTTGGCGTCATTGATGTTGACGGCCAAAAACTCACATACGTAGCTTCTGGGACGATTGAAAGTGGTGATCCAGCAAAAGGCTTGCCGGAGCGCCTGGGCACTCTCTATGCTGGCGTTAAAGAAGTTTTAGAAACCTACTGCCCAGAATCCGCTGCAATTGAAGAGGTCTTTTTAAATGTTAATCCTCGCTCTACCCTAATGTTGGGTCAAGCAAGGGGTGCTGTGATTGCTGCCCTCGTATCTCAAAAACTTCCTGTAGCTGAGTACAGTGCATTACGAGTCAAACAATCCATTGTCGGCTCAGGTCGGGCAGCTAAACCCCAAGTGCAGGAAATGGTTAAACGTCTGCTTAAACTCAATCGCGCTCCAGGAACAGATGCTTCAGATGCATTGGGTGTTGCCATCTGTGCTGCCCATCATGCGCAGATACCAAAAGTAATTACGGCGGCTTTAGCGCCGAAGTTATCAACTAAGTTAGCCCCCAAGAAACGTAGCAAGTAAAAATACACATCACAGGTTAAGATCTCTACATGATTGGTCGCATTCAAGGCATACTCGTTTCAGTTCATCCCCCTCGACTCTTGGTTGATTGCCAGGGCATCGGCTATGAAGTTGATGTGCCCATGAGTACCTTGTATCAGCTGCCGCAAGCTGGTCAAAAAATTACTCTGCTGACACACTTTCAAGTCCGTGAAGATGCGCAGCAACTCTTTGGCTTTGCCACTGAGACAGAGCGTGAGGCATTTAGACAGTTAATTAAAATTAGTGGTGTTGGTTCACGCACAGCATTAGCAGTACTTTCCGGGATGAGCGTAAATGAGTTAGCCCAAGCTATTGCCCTTCAAGAAGCAGGGCGCCTAACTCAAGTACCCGGCATTGGTAAAAAAACGGCCGAACGTCTCTGTCTCGAGCTCAAAGGTAAATTAGCGCCAGATCTAGGTATTACTGGCGGAAAATCTCAAGCGATTGAAGCCAGCAGCGAAGTATTGCAAGCGCTTCTCGCATTGGGCTACTCGGAGAAAGAGGCGCTATTAGCTCTCAAGCAAATTCCGCCAGAGACGAGCGTGTCGGATGGTATTCGTATGGGCTTGAAGTATTTATCTAAAGTCTAATCGCCAAACCCCACTAAACTCATAGCATGGCTATTCATACAGACGACCTAAGCTCTATTCCTGAAGATTTACCGGAAAATAATGACCGCATTGTGAGCGGTTCAGCTGGGAACGCTGAGGCTGTTTTTGAGAGAGCTCTGCGCCCAAAGCAACTCGATGAGTATGTTGGTCAAACAAAAGCTAGAGCGCAACTAGAAATTTTTATTACTGCAACTAGAGCGCGCAAAGAAGCACTGGATCACGTTCTCCTATTTGGCCCGCCTGGTCTCGGTAAAACGACTCTTGCCCATATCATTGCGCGGGAACTTGGCGTCAATTTACGTCAAACTAGTGGTCCTGTTCTGGATAGACCCGGTGACCTTGCCGCACTACTCACTAATTTAGAAGAAAACGATGTGCTCTTTATTGATGAGATCCATCGCCTCTCTCCAGTGGTTGAGGAAATTCTTTACCCTGCACTAGAGGACTACAGTCTAGATATCATGATTGGCGAAGGTCCTGCAGCACGCAGCGTCAAAATTGATCTCAAACCATTCACACTGATTGGCGCAACTACCCGCGCTGGCATGCTGACTAATCCACTGCGTGATCGCTTTGGCATTGTCGCCAGATTAGAGTTCTACACCACAGAAGAACTCACTAAAATTATTAATCGCTCAGCAAGCCTTCTTAAGGCTGATATTGATCCAGAGGGTTCAGCAGAGATTGCAAAGCGTGCACGCGGTACCCCACGTATTGCCAACCGCTTACTGCGTCGTGTGCGCGACTATGCCGAAGTAAAAGGTACTGGCACCATTACAAAAGCGATGGCCGATGCGGCGCTGAAGATGCTCGATGTTGATCCAAGCGGTTTTGATGTAATGGATAGAAAACTACTAGAAGCCATCTTGCATAAGTTTGATGGTGGCCCCGTAGGCATTGATAACCTAGCTGCAGCGATTGGTGAAGAACGCGACACCATTGAAGATGTTCTGGAGCCCTATCTCATTCAACAAGGCTATTTACAAAGAACTTCGCGTGGCCGAATAGCAACACGTCAGGCCTATGAGCACTTTGGTCTGACACCGCCCAGCGGCAATGCTAGCTTAGATATTTAAGCTAGCGTTACTTTCGCAAACTTGCGTTTGCCGACCTGTACAACATAAGTACCAGCCTCAAGCTTTAACTGTTTATCAGCAATAGTTACGCCATCAATCTTCACGCCGTTTTGCTCGATATTGCGATTGGCTTCTGAAGTTGAGGGGGCCAAGCCAGAAATTTTGAGAAGGTTGGCGATTTGCATTGGCGCTCCAGAAAGATTTACTTCTGGAATGTCATCAGGTACACCACCTTTGGCGCGATGATTAAAGTCCTCTAATGCTTTTTCTGCAGCAGCTTGTGAATGAAAACGCGAAACAATTTCTTGTGCGAGTAGAACTTTGCAATCTTTCGGATTTCTTCCAGCTGCAACTTCTCGCTTCATCAAATCAATTTCAGCCATTGGGCGGAATGACAGCAAGGTAAAGTAGTCCCACATCAAGTCATCGGAGATGCTCAAGAGCTTACCAAACATATCACCTGCAGGCTCGCTAATACCAATGTAATTACCTTTGGACTTACTCATCTTCTCAACACCATCCAGACCAACAAGGAGTGGCATTGTCAAAATACATTGGGGCTCTTGACCATATTCACGCTGGAGTTCGCGCCCAACAAGAAGATTGAACTTCTGATCAGTACCACCAAGCTCTAAATCACTCTTGAGTGCAACAGAGTCATAACCTTGCATGAGTGGATACAAAAACTCATGAATAGAGATTGGCACACCATTGCGATAGCGCTTCGTAAAATCATCACGCTCCAACATACGAGCAACTGTATGTTTGGCTGCCAACTGAATCATGCCGCGTGCACCTAAGGGATCGCACCACTCACTGTTGTAGCGCACTTCTGTTTTAGATGGATCTAACACCATACTAGCCTGACGGTAGTAAGTCTCCGCATTGACAGCAATTTCTTCTGCGGTCAAAGGAGGGCGCGTAGCGTTACGTCCAGATGGGTCCCCAATCATGCTAGTGAAATCACCGATCAGGAAAATAACGGTATGACCTAAATCCTGTAACTGGCGCAATTTATTCAAAACAACGGTATGGCCCAGATGAATATCTGGCGCTGTTGGATCTAAACCCAATTTAATTCGCAATGGCGTCTTTGTAGCTTGGCTACGAGCTAGCTTTTGAACCCAGTCCGCCTCAACCAACAGCTCATCGCAGCCACGTTTAGTGACTTCAAGTGCCGCAAAGACTTCAGGGGTCAAAGGATATTTTTGTTCTGGTTTGGCCGTCATGCTGATTCGGGTTACTGATTCAGTTAAATTACTAGTTAAATTCCTAAAGCATAATTGTCGCATTCCTGAGAGCTAAATGAACAAACCCCACTCCCTCTATATCGGCCTAATGTCTGGTACCAGCCTAGATGGGATGGATGCCGTTCTAGCTAAGATCGGAACTGATGGTGAGACCAGCGCCCTAGAGGCAATTAGCACCCCCTTCTCGCCAGATCTGCGCAAGGCCTTATTTGAGCTCCAAAGCCCTGGCCCAAACGAGCTTCATCGGGAAAAGCAAGCGGGTAACGCTCTGGCATTGGCTTATGCAACTGCCGTTTGCCAGCTACTCAATAAAGCAAAACTTCAGCCTTCAGATATCGCTGCAATTGGAGCCCATGGTCAGACCATTCGGCATCAACCCCACCTCGGCGACCTTGCTTATACACACCAAACACTCAATCCCGCATTGTTGGCAGAAAAAACGGGTATTGATGTCATTGCTGATTTTAGAAGTCGGGATTTGGCGGCTGGAGGTCATGGCGCACCCTTGGTTCCCGCTTTTCATGCGCAACAATTTGTAGAGGATAAAAATTTAGCCATACTCAATATTGGTGGCATCGCCAATCTCACACTACTTCCTAAGATTGGGGAAGTTACTGGTTTTGATTGCGGCCCTGGAAATATGTTGATGGATGCATGGATACAGGAACATCAAGGCAATACCTTTGATGAAAATGGGCAGTGGGCATCACAAGGCAAAGTAAATGAAGTATTACTAACAAAAATGTTAGCTGATTCTTTCTTTGAAAAATTACCGCCTAAGAGTACTGGTAGAGATGACTTTCATCTTGCCTGGTTACAGAGAAAATTAGACGGCGAAAATTATCTATGCGAAGATGTACAAGCTACGCTTCTTCATCTAACAGCACAATCAGCATTAGAGGCCTTAGTACGTCATGCGCCGCAAACCCAGAAGCTGATTGTCTGTGGTGGTGGCGCTAAAAATAATGCATTAATGGATTTATTTAAAGCAAAGGCACAAAATCTATTCAAACATCCTTTAGAAATTACTACTAGCGACGCTGCTGGGATTGATCCGCAACTAGTCGAGGGCCTTGCTTTTGCATGGCTTGCGTGGGCTCATAAAGAAAAACGGCCAGCAAATTTGCCAGCCGTTACAGGAGCGAAGGGTCCTAGAATTCTAGGTGCTTGCTATCCTGCCTAATTTTATTAACTAAATTTATTTTTTAATCAAGCAGAGAAAGATGATCCACAGCCACAAGTAGTTTGAGCATTTGGATTTTTAATCACAAACTGTGAACCGTTAATGTCTTCTTTGTAATCAATCTCAGCGCCAACCAAATATTGGAAACTCATTGAGTCTACTAACAAAGTAACGCCATTTTTCTCAAAGAGAGTGTCGTCTTCGTTGACAGCATCATCAAATGTAAATCCATATTGGAATCCTGAGCAGCCTCCACCTTGTACGAATACACGAAGCTTTAACTCTGGGTTGCCTTCTTCGGCAATCAAGTCAGCCACTTTTGCAGCAGCACTATCCGTGAACACCAATGGGGTTGGTGGCTCAGCCAAGTCTTCTACCGGTTTTGTCGCTAATTCAGTCATGATTTACTCCTAATTCAAAAGGCAATACTGACATTCTAGGCTTTTAATGCCCAATTTGCTGAAGGGGTATTCCTTTTAGCTTCTTTTACTATTTAAGGGGAAACAGCGATCTGCGTCAAGCCTGTAGTCTCAGGGAGACCAAACATCAGATTCATACACTGCACGCCCTGGCCTGAAGCGCCCTTCACCAGGTTATCCTCAACCACCAAAACAACCAAAGTGTCGCCGCCGCCTGGACGATGAATCGCAATCCGAATGCCATTACTACCCCGGACGGAACGTGTCTCTGGATGACTGCCGGCTGGCATCACATCAACAAAAGGTTCGTCTTTATAGAAGCTTTCATATAGCTTTTGGTAGTCGACTTCTTTACCAGCATCAGTCAAACGCACATAGAGCGTTGAATGAATGCCTCTAATCATCGGCGTTAAATGTGGCACAAAGGTCAAACCAATCTGATCATGGCCAGCAATCGCTTTCAAACCTTGCTCGATTTCTGGCAAATGACGATGGCCTTTTACGCTATATGCCTTGAAATTATCAGCAGCCTCGGACAATAACGTACCAATCTCAGCCTTACGTCCAGCACCCGAAGTACCCGACTTCGAATCCGAAATAATATGTGTGCCATCAATCAGATGTTTGCCACCTGTTGATTTTGGAGATAACAATGGTGCGAGACCTAGCTGGACAGAGGTTGGATAACAACCAGCTAAACCCACTACGCGCGCCTTCTTGATGGCATCACGATTGATCTCAGGTAAACCATAAACCGCCTCAGCCAAAATTTCTGGGCAGCTGTGCTCCATGCCATACCATTTCGCAAATTCTTTTACATCCTTCAAACGAAAGTCTGCTGCGAGATCTAAGATCTTGACATTATTCATAAGCAATTCTTTTGCTTGTGCCATAGCAACACCATGCGGAGTCGCAAAGAAGACCGCATCACATTCATTTAGCTTGGCTTCATCAGGTGTCGTAAATTTCAGAGCAACGCGACCACGTAAAGATGGGAACATTTCAGCCACTGGCATGCCAGCTTCTGTACGAGAAGTAATTGCAGTGAGCTCTACCTCAGGGTGCTGTGCGAGTAAACGCAATAGCTCCACTCCGGTATATCCAGTACCACCTACGATGCCAACTTTAATCATGCCATTCTCCAAAATGCCGACTGATGAACTTTATTTCTTGAATACCTAGATTGTAGAAACAAAAAGGGCCGCTTGCGCGACCCTTTCGATAAAACTTGAGCGACTGAAAGAATTAGCGCTTGCTGAACTGCTTACGACGACGCGCGCCGTGCAGACCGACTTTTTTACGCTCAACTTCACGAGCATCGCGAGTTACCAAACCTGCTTTAGACAGAGTTGGCTTCAAAGCGTTGTCGTAATCGATCAATGCACGAGTAACACCGTGACGAACTGCACCAGCTTGGCCAGTTTCACCGCCACCAGAAACGTTTACTTTGATATCAAAGGTCGTTAAGTGGGCTGTGAGAGCCAAAGGCTGACGAGCGATCATGCGTGATGTTTCACGAGCAAAATATGCATCGATAGGCTTACCATTAACAATGATTTCGCCTTTGCCAGATTTAATGAATACGCGCGCAACAGAACTCTTGCGGCGACCAGTACCGTAATTCCAATTTCCGTAATTAATAGCCATTTGGTTTCCTTAAATCTCTAACGCTTTTGGCTGTTGAGCCGCATGCGGATGATTGGCGTCGCCGTAGACTTTTAATTTCTTAATCATGGCATAGCCTAGTGGGCCTTTTGGCAACATACCTTTGACAGCCTTCTCCAAAGCACGGCCTGGGAAACGGTCTTGCATCTTGTCAAAGTTAGTCGAGCTAATACCACCTGGGTATCCGCTGTGACGGTAATAAATTTTGTTCAAGCCTTTTGTGCCTGTAACACGTAGCTTAGAAGAGTTGATGACAACAATGAAGTCGCCAGTATCAACGTGTGGGGTGTATTCAGGCTTGTGCTTGCCGCGTAGACGGAGTGCCACTTCACTGGCGACACGACCGAGGACTTTGTCCGTAGCGTCAATCACGAACCATTCATGCACTACCTCATGGGATTTTGCAGAAAAAGTTTTCA
>Ga0214207_1000041_pt1 | contig 38364 bp, 44 predicted proteins | sample TroBogEpilimnion_6_FD_153045 | JGI IMG/M metagenome (GOLD analysis project Ga0214207, IMG submission 153045) | Freshwater microbial communities from Trout Bog Lake, WI - 13JUL2009 epilimnion | ecosystem: Environmental > Aquatic > Freshwater > Lake > Epilimnion/Euphotic zone | place: Trout Bog... | reverse complement strand
TTTTTGGTCTCGTGATCATAATATGATGCTGTAGCGACCTTCATTGAAGGGCCAATTATGAATGCAATGTCTACTGGCACTCCAGTTGGAATATACAAATAAGCTCTATTTGCCCCTCCACAAGCATCCACCAGATTACCAGAAGCACTATCAACCTCTGTATTTGTAAAGTCGAGACAGATATATTTTGGGTTTATCGATCCATTTTCTTTGAAAGGGAAATTCCATTCACTTGAGTTTCTCATTGAAGCAGGTCTCATCTCAACCAGAGATAACCCTCGTCCTTGAAGATTGCAATTTTCCCATCCATCATCTCCTACTTTCAATACACTTACCCATTTATCCATCCACCATGGTTGCTTATTACTATCAGGTTGACTTCCTACAAATATTGAAAATTTGATGGAAAACACTGGGTTTTTAGTGATAATTGGGTTTATAGGATCTTTTGGAAACTTGACCATACTGATCATATTTTGAATGTATGAGCCCTGGTTATCTTTATTGTCACTTGTAATATATGCCATAGATGAATCTTGTGGTATAGATACTTTATTACCAAAGGTTTCTTTAATTTTTGCATAGTAAAGGACAACATCCAATTCCACTATTTGGATCTGAGAATCATTCGTTACTTTTTTAATATTTTCTGTTTTACGTTTAATAATATCGACTACATCTGTATTTTGTAGTGGAAATAAATTTGTTCCTGTGCGGGATATTTCTTTTATTGGAAGTTCAAATTTAGTGGAATTCATACTGTTATATCCTTGTACATTTGGTAATGAAAATGTAGAGAAGAGGAAAGGGTTTTTGGATGTCATGTCAAGCATGTATGGCTTGCTATTGTCAAATGTAAGGAATATAGGTCGATATAGTAACATATCTATTAGTGTCTTATTTGGAACAACTTTCAGAACTCCTCGTGTAGAATCTACGTAAACTCTCAATCTGCCGAGTGCTACGGCAATAAGGGAGTATGGTTGTAAATCAATTAACATTCCACAATCATGTTTATTACTGTCTATTGAAGCCATTAAAGAGGTTCCTTGACTCGGCTCTGTACAACTTCGCGAAGTAATTGTATTCAACCCACCAAGTCCATATGTATACTCGGGCTTCAAGTAGTTGGAAGAAAGTAAATCATCAAGTGTTGGGACCAATCTTATGAATGACTTAACAGGGCTACTAGGAGAACAAGCTATAGCATTCATACCACTTGCAGCAACATCATCAGATATTTTATTTATATCTACGTTGGCAAACCCTTCCCTTTTCAAAGATGAAGCAAATGTTGATAATAAGATGATAAATACTAACATAAAGATTAATTCATATAATCTTGTCATCATTTTATACTATCCACATAAAAAAATCAATTGAAGTATAAATTGCACTTTTTGGTAAACTCCCTTCTACACATGAAGCATTTATTAGACGTGTTAGACATGCATGTATTACACAAACAATGCCCACATGGAATAAGAAAAGCTTCTACCTGTTTATTCAAGCATATTGGACATGTATACGAGGCATCTGAGTTTTTTAATACTTGATAGACATTTTTCAGTTGTATGAGTTTTTGAGAACTTTTCATATAATCAGAGTTTACCGCTGATATTTTCCTATTTATGTTTTCTTTGAAACCGTTGTCAATAACATTGAATCTTTGATATATCTCTTCAATATCACCTTTAATATTTATATCTTCTACATCAAGTTCATTGATAAACATCAATGATCTCTTTATTTTCAATATTTGCTCATGAAATGTCTGTTTCGTATTTTCAAGTTCTTCAAGTCTATCTTTAAGATTTGAATAATTCAATATCTCATTTTTTAACAACAACTGCCCTTTAATTACAGTATCTCTCAACTCAGCAATTTCTTCATCTGGTGTGTCTACATTCGAAAATCCTTCATGAAAAGCTTCCCGTGTTTCATAAAGTCTGGCACGAAGATCAAACTCTGTATTGACTACATCTTTATTCAATTCTTGAATTATATTGATAGATGAATCACTAAATTGTGTTATTGGGATATTGTTAAATTCGGCATCATCGAATTCTGTTGTTGTTGGGCTAAAGTATCTTATAACACTCATTTACATTTAATCAGGAAAAAACTTATATGTCAAGTGTGCGTCTCTTTGATGTCTTTTTTCTCGATTTCAACATACCATTAATAGATACATCATCGGCTACATCTGCTGTAAATTCGGAACCTGATATATTTGAAATGACTTCAAATGCATCATTTTGGTTATTGAATCTTTCTTCTTTCAACTCATTGAGCAAATCATCCACATTTGTTGGCCCACGCATCTGATGTTTAGGCATTTCCTGCATTTGTGGACTTCCACCACCACCACCAAATCCACCGAACATGCCCATCAATCCGGAAAAAGCACCGGCTCCACTTGATGGGTTTTGTTGTTGCATTGTGTTCATTGTGGCTTCCGCAAACTGACGACGAAGTTCCGGATTTTGTTTTAACACTTGGTCAAGTCCTGGCATAGAGGTCTTGAACATTGAATTTGAGATATGGAACCAAACAGCACTACCACCTACCATAAACAATAATTTCAACTCGGGGGCAATTTTAGCCTTTCCTTTGTACTTGTCATATAACTCTTCAAAAATATCATCATAGTCATTTACATTTTCTGAAATCTCACCAGACCAACCATCAAGTTTGATATCAAAAGGATCAAATTTAGTATTCAAAAATTCTACACCCGTAACACAAGCCATAAGCATTCTCCTTTGAAATCTCACAGATGCCTCTACCTCCTTGTCCCGTTTTAATCTTTCATACTCCACCTTCATTTCTTCTAAACTAGATGACATATTGAATTTTTTTGGCACATTTACACCTCTTTTCTCAAGACGTGAAAACTGATATAGCAACTCCCGTTTCATATTTAGGATTTCCTCATTACTAATTTGTGTCCTTGGCTGTTGCCAACCACCACTTTCTGAAGATACATCTGAAAATGCTTGTTTTTGTGGTTTCGTATAATATCCGCCGGCATTACGATTACTTTTTGTAGAAACAACTTCAATATCACTTATGTCGTCATCTGTTATCTTTCCCCCCCTTCCAAGATCAATTACACGGGGAGAAACATCACCCCCAATATTAAAAGAATTTACAGAGCCACTGTCCATGGTATTTGTTTGATTTACTTTCCTTTGATTCATCAACATATCTACTCCAATATTCGATCCTTCATCGTCCGAGTTAAGTTCAGGCATCCTAATATTAATTGCCGACATCTATATGTTTTGATATTATGAACATGTTTTAAATCTATTTTCAAACGGAAGCCATCTCTTTCTTTTCAATATAATATAATCCAAACAGTAGTGCATCCGACAAATCATCCAACTTTTTTTGGCTATTGAACCAATCTAACTTCTCAGGACACATTTCTTCAATATATGATTTTGCCACTAAAATGCTCAAATCCTTTCTCTCTTTATACGTCGTCTTGCTCGATGTTAAATTTATTGCCTTTTTACATTTCAACTTGTTCATTGCTGACGTGAATTGAACTTCTCTTATAGTTCCATACTGAAGCTTCATCATAGAAAAATATGTGTAAATCATTACAGAAACTGTTTTCATAAAACCATTCTTAAGCAATGGTTGATTTTCTATAAGCACCACATCTGCCTCAAAGTTTTCATCAAAATTTTCATACAAAGTCGATAAAAGATCCTCGCTCAACTCTTCAAGATTGAGTTTGTTACAATTCTTCTCAGTCACTTTTAAATTATTCCAACCCACTATGGTTGTTTTTCCTTCATACTCAAAATAACAATATGCAAGATTCTTTACTCCCACGTCAAATGTTAGTATTTTCATAATCTTATAAAACATGATATAATTTATTCTTATGCTCTACACGCCTTGATTCAACTTTTTATTGATATATGTAACAACTTTACTGTTAAACGATTTAAAAGAATAATTTCTGAATATTCGTTCCATTATCAACCAAAACATATCGGCATCTTTTTTATTCTTATTTCCTGATTGTGATGCACTTTTGTAAAGTTGGCATAATGTATTGTAGTACTGACTTTTCATTTTCCATGCTTCTGTTTGATCACCGGGAATTAGTTTGTATTTTGCTAAAATTGTCGTTATTCCTCCAATATGTGAGTCAATATCTAGATCACTTAGTCCTGTAATGACGTCACATGGGGAAAAGTATTCATATGATGGACACTTGATAAATTTATGCCTTTCATTGGATATGATGACATAACTATTATCTATTAGCACTATCTGTTTGTAAAGGGTTTCTTGACCCTTTAAATTATATTTACTCTTTAGCTTTTTATAAATTATTGGCAATATTCGCGACGTACTTTTTATGACTGTTCCATTTTCAATAATACAATGTTCTCTACAAAATAGGGGGCGATTAAACTTCATTCCAAGACAACCTTCGATAGCATTAATCATCACATTTGCCCATTGTCTATCAGCTGCAGTATAAATATATATTTCTATATTTTGATAACGTGATTGTATTGTCTTGATGAATGATTCAAAGTGGGGCCGTAAAATTCCACATGACAACTCATCCTCTAAAGTTTTGCATTTTTTCTTCATCAATCGTCCAATCTCATTCCTACATACTTGAAGAGTAGTGTCGCCAATTAATGTTCCATCCATATCCAACAGCAATATTAAAGGGGGCTGTGACATTATTGCTTATAATTTACTTCACTTGACATATTATTTTGTAGTTTTTTCAATAGAGAACTTAATTCCTTTTTCAATTCACCATTTGTAAGGGGATTACTTTCTTGATCAAAACTACTTATATCCCCATAAATTGTATTATCAAGGTCATCGGGAATCTTCTTCAAAACGGATTTTACAAAACCATTTAGGTTCTTAACACAATGATTATGTGGTACCTTTCTATAGCAAACATAAAATGCATTATCGGGAACTCCATTCAGCATATGTGATGTATCTACTTTAGTCATATCCTTATAAAATTTGATAAATGCTTCATTCCAAACTCTATTGACAACCATATTCATTATACTCGATAAATAGTATCTCATCTTTTCTTCACTCAATTTTATACTCTTATATTTATCAACAAATTCACCAAATGTGTATTGTTCAATATATGATTGATATATATGGAAAAACATATCATCTCCCCATGGTACCTTTTCCAATATAAAGACATGTCCCGGGAAAAAAACTCGTGAGCCATCAGGCTTGGTAAAGTAACCATCCGTTAACATAACATAATATACATGTCTTTTGGATGTCTTTCTCAAAATATCATTATACATATTCGAAGATATTTTTACGTTATCGTCTTCCTTGCTATTATGCCTTCGAACTACATTATGTACATCACAATGCGCAGTATGTTTAAGGGCCTTCATACCAAAAAAAAGAACAAAAAACATTACTGCTGTATTTAAACACTTTGTCTCAATTAATCGCATGTTATATTCTTTTATTTCTACAGTCATTGATTGCATTAATGGTTTGATGTAATCCTTGATGAGGTATCCTATGTCACACCTTTTACATTTATCTTTAATACATAAACTCATCTTATTATGTATGAAGAAAGATAAAAATATGTCTTTTTATGATAATAGATAAAATGAACATCTTACATGTTCACATCTTTATTGTGTTGTCTGTAACTGTTCTTGTACTTATAAAGTTTAATATGACAATGCCTATGTTCTTGACATTGTTTTGTATGTTATCGATACAGCTTTTCATGGTTTATTACAACTATTGTGTTAATGTTAAAGAACATTTCTCAGATAATCTTTCATTGCATAATTTTGACAAGCAAGCCCTAGAAAAACTTTACAATATACCACATGACGCTCAATTACTTGTGTCAAGTGGATTAGATGCATTGATAGCAACCACCTCCAGCAAAACAGAATCAACAATACTATCTGAAAGAAATAAGAATTATGAATCTGAGTCTACCAGAAAGGAATATAAACATATTGACTATTTTCTTGAAAAAATTCATGTATTTGATGCAAATATTTACGAATCTCTCGTACCAAATTTCTCAAAAGATGATGATCCAACAATGGATATAGACAATATAAAATAAAATCTCTCATAAAAGAAAATCAATGCTCTCAAAAAGTAATGCAATAATAACAATTTTCATGGTGCTTGTGCTGACCTATTTTGTTTTTACTTTGACTAAACTTGTAAAAGAACATAAAAAAGCTGAGTTTTTTGAAGAAAGTGAAAAGGAGGTCGAGGCGAGAAAAGAGGAGTTTTCAGCTGATAAACAATTAGAAAGAAATCTTTTTATTATCAACACTTTCGAAGACTTCCACGAGAGAAAAATAACACCAGACGAATTAAAAACATTTACAGAAATGTTTGCTCAAAATGATGTAAGTAAACAAGTAATGAAAGATAAAATAGAAAATTTCAAGGTAGAACATGTTCCTGATAATGATCATATTGAAGAATTATTAGAAATTTCAGAAAATTTATCCAAATTGGTTGAACATCTAAAGGCAAAATCAAAGTCGGAACCTCCTAGAAAGGATACCAAGAAGAGTATTGAAAAGTTTTCTCAAGGATATGAACCGTTCAACATAACCAACAAATATATGCCCATAATGTAATATTACATATGGGATTCTTGCAATCTCTCATCCGAGTATTAATTTGCATCGCAGTAATGTATGTATGTTTTTTATATATTAAACGTATTGACACTGAAAGATTTTCCCCTATTAATGAGTTGGATACTGGGAAAAATGTCTCATCACTCGACGACACCATTAAGGATAAAGTGGATATTGTGGTAAGCCCTGTTATCCAAACCGTCAATATTATTATTGATAGCATAAATGAAATTCCAGCAAAACTTTATAAAAATTCAATGACGTTTTCAAAAAAGATTGGTGATCATGTGAAAAAATATGCTGAAACTATGACAACTTACAATAGAACTGAAGATGACCCTGAGAATCTCAAGAGCGTTGCTATTAATAAAAGACACAAATTATATATAGACAATCTCAGGAAAGAAAACAGTCCCGTTTATCAACTTCTTGTAAACGAGGCAAACATATTTTATTCTCTCAAGTTTGAAGATCAGGATGCGGCTCTAATAGGGAGTGTTACAAAGTTGGCAAAATATAACAAAGAAATAGTACCACCATTACAGAAAAAACTTCAGGATCTTGCAACTACCTAGTCCAAATAATAATCTGACAGGTTTGCGTATGATCGTTTTGTAGGTGGTACAAATTTTAATTTCAGGAAATTGAAAACAGCTTCTTCTGTCTTGAAGTCAATTTCAACCAGACTACCTTTATTTTCACCAGACAACAACTTCAAACCATATTCATTTAAACTATATCCGTGTTCAAGAGCATACGTTCTCAATTTGACATTGAAATCTTGAGACCCTGTGAAATATAAGAGGGCAAATGGAAACTCCTTTGCCCTTGTATACATGATATCAATTCTTCTGTTAAATTTATGACGTTTAAGGCGACATACACCATTGTATTTCTTAGTTCCTTTTGCAAATGTGTCTATCAAATAATATTCATCGGAGAGAGATTGTACAACCTTTTCAAAAATATCTGTATAGTTTTCTGGATCATCTTTGTGTGTTATCAATACATCTATATCTCCACTATCTTTGTCACCTCTTCTATAACTGCCCATTATCTCAACTATCAACCCAGGGTCTATATCATTTATTTTTTCTTTAATAACAATGCTGTGCTTGTCCATTTCAGTTTTAGGAATTCGTTTCTCAAAATCTTCATAATATTTAAGACCAATTTTCTGCTTGTCATTTAATAATTCGGGTTGATTTTTCAAATCATCTATACCTTTAATATTGTGCTTTTCGTAAAGTTCCCTTCCTCTAATTGGACCAATACCGAATATTTTTGAAAGTTCTGCTACAACATTAACCTCTTCGGTAATATTATGGACTTGCTGTAAATCACCTGTTTCAATTATTTCTTTGATTTTAGCCCTTATTTTTTCTCCTATTCCTGTAATTCCATCCAAGTCCTCCATAATGTGTACTGGTTCAGATCTTGCTTTTAGTTGCCTTATAACATTATCATATGCTCGAACTTTCCATCTGTCATTCTTGGAAAAATCTCTCTTCTTAATGACTTCAAGAATATCAATAATATTTTTGCGATGATCCTTCATTGTTATTGTATATAGTAAATTTTCTTATATATTTGTATCATTTTTTTTATGTTTTTCAAATAGCATTCATATAAATAGAATACTTGTAATATTTCTTAAGTAAATAAATGTTTTCTCTTCAATCACTATTTAACAACTTGGATACAAATTGGAAAGACAATGCCTATATCAAGAATATTATTAATCGTCACGCTCAAGATATAGATTGCAAACTTGAAAATCAGTTTACACAATGTGATTCCAAACTCGAAATTTTTCCACCAAGAGCACAAATCCTACAGTCATTTAATCTATTTGATATGGAACAGTTGTCTGTTGTAATAATCGGACTCGATCCGTACATTAATAAAGGAGAAGCAATGGGCCTATCATTTAGTGTTCCAAATAATATCAAGTGTCCCCCATCTCTAAGAAACATATTCAAAGAACTCAAGCATGAATATGGTCGTGAAAGAATAGATACTAACCTTACAGATTGGGGAATGCAAGGAGTACTCCTTTTAAATTCCTCGTTAACTGTGCTCGAAAAAAAAACAGGAAGTCATGTACACATTTGGAAGCCATTTATTGAAGACATAATCAAATATTTAGGGCAATATCAAGACAATATTGTTTTTATGCTTTGGGGTAAAAATGCAAAGCAATTCCAACATTTAATTGATAATAAAAAAAACTATGTTCTGACAAGTATACACCCTTCTCCTCTTGCTCAAACAAGGGGGAAATTATTTGTTGGAAACAACCACTTTACTTTATGTAACAAATATTTGAGAAAGTATCAAAAACCTGAAATACAATGGATCTAATTTGTATCGACAATATCCATAACTTTGAATCGTGCCTTTACAGAGTATCCATCTAAAATATTTGTATGCGATTTATAGTACTTGTTTATGTATGATCTAAACTTCATATCGGCTTTTACAAAATCACTCATAATATCTAAGAGCAACTCATGCCTCTCATACTCATCTTTACCTTGCGATTTATCAATTATTATTATCTCATTAAACATTATATTAAAATACTCATCTATCAAATTATTTCGCAAAATTTTTACAATCAAGGCAAGTATAGTTTTGTGCTTTCCAATTATCTGTTTCTTATTGTCCACATTACTGCAAAACTGCATGTAATTTGTACTGTCAAGTTGAAAATCCTTAAATTCTCTTTTCTGTATGAAATCCTGTATGTATTCTGATAATAAATTACGGATCACTTGTTTCGAATCTCCATTTGACTTATTGAATACATCATTTAAAACACTAACATACAAGTCCAGAAAACCTGGTTGTCTATGGCATTTATCTAATACATTTTTGATGAATTCCTCAAGATTCTGTTTATCTAGTGATAGATGTAGTTGTTTTATAATAGTGGTATAATTTCTTTTGCTCAATTTATTAAGCAATGCGGTTGTTTCCCTTTCATTACTGCTTATCTTTGACTTCTCAAAGATAGTTTTCCTTTCCACACGACTATGCTGGTGATGGTGATGATGATGATGTCGATTGCTGTGATGATGGTGTCCAGTTGGCTTAGCCCTACCTTTTGCATAGCTTTGAAATGAGCTATAATCCTGAAAACAATCATATTTATCAAGCATGCTATTTACCTTTTGTGATATAGGGTTTGCTTCATCATATGCTATTTTCTTATTTAAAAATGTTTGTTCATCCACTTGAATGAAATCAACCATTGTTATAATATTATAAAAAAGATTTAAGTACTTTTTTATATTAATATTTATCCTTTATGATGGATACAATTTTCAAAGAGTGCAAGAGAATTAACGATGTGTTTGAAACAGAGTATATTAACAAAAGTATTGTCATATGCAATAATCCTGGGGTAATGTATCATCTGAATACTATCCTTCAATCGCAACTATATCCTGTTGAGATTCTGTCGCATGTGCAATTCAAGCAAACACTAGACAAATTTATAAAAGGAAACCTAAGAATGCTTATTATGAGTGATGTCATGTATCAAGTTCTTCATAAGAAATGGACAGAGATGTTTGATGATGTACAATTTGTATTTCTAAGTGGAGAAACATTAATGCCACATTATTTCTATTCCTCTCAAAAAAATATTATCTCTTTATCATTGTAAAGTATATATGGTGAAAAAATCATTGAGTAATGTGAAGCTAACATCATGCAGCATCTCATGGGTCAATATATGTATTGTTATTGTGCTACTCGCAATTGCTATATGGTTATATATTAAACTATTTGCAAAAACATCTCCTGCAAAATCAATGGAAAAATTTCTAGAAAGGAAAGAAAGTTTTAACTTTGATGGTGTTAAAAATTGTGAATCCACTACAAAACCATTTTCATTAAACTTTTTCTACATGGAAACATGCCCACACTGTGTAGACTTTAAGCCCATATGGGGTAAATTCCAAAAACAACTAGTGAAAAGTTCAATATATACCAAAGTCTGCATGTCAGATATCTCAGCTGAAAATGATAGCATTTTAACAAAATACAACGTCACATCATTCCCAACAGTACTTCTGGTGCAGAACAACTCAAACACAAAACCAAAGGTCTTTGAAGGAGAAAGAACTGTTGAAGGACTGATGAAATTTATTTCTCAAAATGTAGCTTCATAACATTATATCCTTTCTTTATATTTTCGTACATTTCTTCCATATCTATGTCAAATCTCATTTTATCAAATGCAAATGATGCAATATTTCCTTTATCAAATTCGATATTAACTATGTGTAATTTGGAACTTGTTATATCAGTATTATTTGCTTTTTCTACTATAGTGTGTATTATTCTACTAACATAATCTAAAAAGTTGTCTATGTTTTTGTTTTCTTGTTTTAATACCGTATTGATGGCTATTGTGTCTTGGAGTGGATCTGTGTATTGATTAACGTATGAAAGCGGAAACGATTCATATATTCCACCATCAACATAGAAACAATCATTGTATCTGATGGGAGTAAATAAGAATGGTATTCCTATAGACATCCTTAGTGCATCTATTACATTCAAGTTTGGATATGTATCAACTGATAAATGTTCAGAAGTTTTTTTTGTAATGTTTGCAACACAAACAACCAAGTTTTTACCAGTTATCTTTGCATATTCTAAAAATGTCGCCTCTTGTCTTTTTAATTTGGTATACATTACTTGTTGCATAAAGGACACTATTTGATTTCCAGAGTCCATACCATATGAATTTGTTATGTTCAAGTTTAAAAGCTCATCCATGTCAAGGGCATGGAGATTTTCCCCAAAAAAATCTGTTTTCAAAATGTCAAGTATTTCGTGAATACTGTATCCTAATGACAAGAAAAAACATAACATTGACCCGGCTGATGTACCTACGTAATTTATAACGTTGGATATCTTATTTTGCTCTTCCAAATACTGTACTGCTCCAAGAACAGCAATCGTTTTTGTAGATCCACCTGAAATTATTAATGTCCGGATCATTTATCTATAATATTTTCCATTCTTTATATAATGTTGTCAGTTCACGATGTCAATCGGTATATGGAAAACAAGAAAAGGGAGAAATATGCAACCTTTGAAACTATTTATGAAAAGTGTAAAGCTATGATTATGAAATATGCGGCCAATAATAAATATAGATTCTTTTTTGAAGTACCCGAATTTATACTTGGCCTTCCACTTTACGACCTGAATGATGCTGTCAAATTTATGTTGGATAAACTTCATAGGAATGGTTACCTCGTAAAATACTATTTTCCTAAATACCTCTATATATCTTGGTCATTTGATGAAATACATGGTGTTATACAAATGCCAAATATTCAGGAAAAAAAACTAATTGCACCTCCACAACCTCCGCCAAGATTATCTTTAGCAACATCTCATATTTCTTCTACCAAATTCCCTCCTAATCCAATTTCTACAAGAAATGCACAGAATAACTCTATTATAATGCCAGATATTCCTCCCATGCATCTACCTCTTCCAAAGTCTACAGCATCTCAACAAAAAACACAACAAGCAAATTTCATAAAATCAATTTCTGACTACAAATCTTCTGGAAAATTCACATTGAATATCTCATGACTTTAATGCCATTCCAATTGTGACAAATTGCTCTAAAATAAAAATTAAAGCTATTCCTGAAAACACATACATTGAAAGATCAAGATAAATTCGTTCGCGATCATCAGTGTGACCACTGCTGTAATGTTCTTTTACAATTTTGGCATCTGGAGAATCAACTGAACTTGGAATTGTTATATACTTATCAACATCTTCTCGTTCCTCTGCATCTGTATCTTCTAATGGATGATGGGTTCTACTATATCTAGCCTTATCATGCCAATCATACGAGCTATAACCCATAATATCGTCATACTCGTCCCGTTTGCCTCTTTCATCATTTTTTGGCTTACACATTTCCCTATTTTTCCTGTTTGTTTTTTTCTTTGATTTTTGCAAGTCGTAAGATCCCCAAATTTCATCAAGGCTTGACCCAACGATGTTGACAACGGTCATTTGTCAATTATTATGTTGTTTAGAAATTATTATGTGCCTTTTTAATAATATGATAAAGCTTCCTGCACCTCTTGCTTATATTTACGCCAACAAATTATACCTTTTCCTATGCTATTGCATACTATTCTTAACGATAGAACATAATATAGCGTTTGGTTCAATTCTACATATCTTATTTTTATTTGGGCATGCCCAGTTTCTTTCTCTGTTGTAAAAAATATTTAATTATAGTAATATGATTGACCTCATTAACAATAATAAATATATGTGGGGATCTGCTATGTTATTTCTGAACCTTGGCTCTAGATTTGTCATGGCTGATATTGGAAAGTTCAATGAAAAACTATTATCAAATGATATTGCCAAAAAATTTATACTGTTTTGCCTTTTTTTCATAGCGACTAGAGATGTGTTAACATCAGCAATATTAACAATGGCTTTTAGCGTCATCATATATGGTCTATTTAACGAGCAAAGTCGATACTCACTCGTACCTAATGATAGTATCATAAAACAAAAAATAAAAAACTATTACACGAATTTGTCTTTACAGAAATAAATATGAATAATGACAAAGGTATTCTTAGTTTCTTTTTTGGAAAAAGAAAACGAGTTCGCAACATGAAACGAGAACCATTTACTTTCGCACAACAAAAAGACGGCACCCCTATCGCATTTGTAAAACAATGCGATGTTGATTATATATTTGATAGTGATTCGTGGACTTGTGTGAAAAGAACAACGCAAAAAGGACGGGATATTGCGATAAAAAGAATCGAAAAATATCAAAATACTTTGATAAATCCTTCATCCATTGCAGGACTTTGGCAATTTAAGGACAATTGTTGGTTCAACTCACTCCTTATGTGTCTATTTTTTAGTGAAAGGACTCGGGTGATTTTCAACGAATTGCGGAAAAACTGGGTGAAAAATGTCACAACCAAATCGGAAAAAAAACATATTTTAAATATTTTCACATTTATGATGGAAATTCCACATTATCATCAAACGGTTTTAAACACATTGGATTCTAATTTGATACTCGATCTTTTACACAAGTATGATAAATCTCTCTTTACACATCCAGGTTATAAAGGTGGGAGTGGAATATTATATTGCAAAAAGTTACTAACTTTTCTAGGGCTCGATGATTATATAGAAATTCGTATAATGTCTTTGAAAAATTCGAAAAATATATACGTAGAAATGAATGAAGGAGATTTTATTCAAATATTAGAAAATCCGTCAAGGAATGCCGTACTAGATACAATTTCAGAAATGTTATTCGGGAAGAATATTTCGTTATGCGCGATATATGTGAATATCGAACACGAGTTCATCTTGCCTTCTAGATTGAACCATCTTGAATTAGATTGTATGTATTTGTCGAATTACAAAAGTCCTAGCAACTTCACTCATGCCGTGGCTGGTATAACATGCCAAGGTGGTACATACTTGTATGACGGCGAGAGAGCATTTCTCAAAAACAATTTAAAGGAATTTCCATGGAAATCTGATAATCCCAAAAGTTTTGCAATGTCATATGATAAAACACAATCAGTGCGATATGATTTCAGTAAGGGGCATAGGATAGGGTTTTATGTCCCACAACATAAAATCTCTACGAATAATAAATGAAACGGGCTCTATTAATAGGAATTAACTATTACAATACGTCTTATGAACTACATGGATGTATCAATGACACCATGCATATGAAAAGTGTCCTCTTGGATAAATACGGATTTAATGAGTCCAATATAACTACTTTGACTGAAAAAGCTCTATTGCCATCAAAAACAAACATTATAAATTGTATAGAAAAACTAGTAAATGGCGCACGCCCAGGTGACACACTAGTTTTTTCATATTCTGGTCATGGATTGAATATCCCAGATTACAATCACGATGAGAAATGTGGATTTGATGATGCTATAGCACCTGTAGATTTCCAAAAAGTAGGTTTTATTAGTGATGATGATCTTTTTAAACTTTTAGTTTCTAGAATTCCAAAAGATGTAACTTTAATTGCCATTTTCGATTGCTGCCATAGTGGCTCTATTTGTGATTTGAGGTGGAATTTTACGTTTTCGGAATACGTCGTTTCAAGTTGGGAAGAAAACAAGAACGAGACTCAAGGAAATGTTGTTGTTATGTCTGGATGCATGGACAATCAAACATCTGCTGATGCCTTTATACAGTATCAAAGTCAAGGTGCATTTACATTTTGTCTCCTTGAAGTTTTAAGACAACACAATTACAACATTATTGTAAAAGAACTTTTGAGAAAGGTAGACATATTATTAGCATCAAACTCATTCCCACAGAAATCTCAAGTATCGTGTTCAAAAAATGATTTGTTTGAAAAAGCATTTTCATTTTAGGATAACGCATTTTATTCTTATAAATTGTTGTGTAATGAAATATAATACTATGTACAATATAACTACATTACAAGGACAAAGGCAATATATGGAAGACACTTATCTTGTTGAAGAAAACTTTATCAATGGTTTGAGTTTGTATGCTGTTTTTGATGGTCATGGTGGCGATATTGTTGCTAAAAAATGCAGCGAAAACTTGAAAGAGGTACTTTTAGAAAACCTTCAAGAAACTCAGTTCAATATTGCCATTTCCCTGACAAAAACATTTATAGCTTTGGATGAAATGTTTGATATTGCCGAAAGCTATATGACTGGAACTACATGCTTAGTTATTCTTAGAGGCCACGATAATATATGGGTGGCGAATTGTGGAGATTCCCGTGTCATAATAAACGCAGGAGATAGTTTTGAGCAACTGTCATTTGACCATAAACCAGTTCAGCAAGAAAGAAAAAGAATTGAAGAAGAGGGTGGAACAGTTATGAATGTTGATGGTATTTGGAGGGTAAGTGGAGAACTTGCAGTTTCACGGGCAATTGGGGACAGACGTTTGCGACCATATGTCATTCCTATTCCCGAGATTACAACCTATTCATTGACACCATTTAATAAATTCATCATTTTAGCTACAGATGGCTTATGGGATGTCATGTCAAACAAAAAAGCAAACGCAACAATTCTTGAACAATACAATAAATTAATAATAGGAGATAAAATGGTACTGGATAATGCAGCCATAAGGATGAAGGAAATAGTTGAGGATGTAATATTTGATAATACCACTTTTATTTTAGTTCATTTAAGACGATAATTTTTTGTCTCTATTAAATAAAATGTCCGCACCAACTATTACATATCAATTCGAATTCGTCGGCGACTATGATGAAAGTGTATTTGCCCAATCACAATATGCATCTGACTCTCTGCGTCTTAAAGTAAAAGATGCTGTTGAAACAGAAGTTAAATTCCTTTCTCGCTTCAGCCAAGTAAATAAAATTGCACAACAAGTAGAAGATGCAGGTCTCGTCTTTAAAGTGTTGCTTGCTAGAGCATAGATCATTTATGAGCTTTCTTCCACATCATTATAGGGAGTTTCAAACAGTGTGACAGCTATTAATTTATTTTGATGATCATATACAGGTATTGTAGAAATAAGTATATGGATATTGTTTAGAATAATATGGAGTTTTATTGTTGATCTTTCATTAAAGGTTGATATTAATAAATTTTTGTAAAAAGGCAATACTGACGGGTGTATGACTGTTGAAATACTTTCACCTTTTGTGTGTTTCTTTAAAAATATTGGCGGGAGCACCTTTCCAGTTTGAGCATCATTGATGTATTTTAAATCAAGGTCTATCAATGATACACGAGCATTCAGCTTGTCAAGAGAGTACGGATATGATGCAATTTTTCTATCGATTACAAGTGTGAAATCTTTTTTTTTCTCATTTTGTTCCTTTCCTCCACCGAAACATTGAAATAATGATTCCAAATTAAAAACATTTTGGCACAACATAAAATTCATGGTTGATTTTATATACACTAATTATAACAGAGACATTTGATGTCAGTGTGTAGAATGCAAAATAGTTTTTATAAAACATCTGGAAATGTTGTGACCATTGACCCACGTTTAAAAACATTTCCATATAGTCATCAACTTGACAAAATGCGCTGTTATTTTTTTGACACAAAAATGACTTGTAATATAGCTACCGATATACCATTATCCAGATTAAATTCCAAGATATCCGACATATTCCCCAAAGATATGTTTTCATTTTTCAAAAATATAATAGAGAACACATATAGTAAGAGTCAAACAATCCATGCTGTTGTTAATGATTACCATGTTTTATACACATCTGAACTATATGTAGATCACAAGGATCGAATTCTAGGTGTTATCATTTATGAGGTACCGTTTTCAAAAGTGGAAGTTTTTAATAATGAGACTATTATTTCACAACAACATGCAAGTGTAATCATCGACGACAACGGCGTTGTAGTAGGAATTCAAAAAAATCATTGGGATGCCTTTATGAAACAAATAGGATGGAACCATGCCAAAAGTGATGCAATCCATTTAAAATATGTAAAAGATATGTTTGATCCTTTTGGATTTCACGTATTTCAATCTCTATACAGTACAATCACAGAGGGAAAAGAAAAGACAATGACTTTATTAAATTGTACTGAAAGGGATAATAGACAACTTACGTTTCTTTCCAATTTTTCGCCATTTGTCATGGATAAAGTGTATTTATTAGTTACAATCGAGCTGGTAGATGATATTGAAGTCGAGTCGATTGAGAATGAAACCATTCAACAACAAAATGACATCAACAAATATATATTTATATGTTCTTGTTGTAATCGAGTTCTTACCTCGGTTGATGACTCAGTCATGGATACACATAAGTCAAATGTAATACACTACAAATCTATTATTCATCCAATGAATGACAAAACATACAACCTTCCTCAAATGGGCAAAAGAGGACTATTAGGACAACAAAGTCCAGAGTGTTTAGAGAAGAACACCGATGGTTTGTATGATATTTGGATCAAGAAAAAAAAAGAAAAACATTACTCAACAGGAAATGAAAAATCAACAATTTGCAATATATGTAGAGATGAATGGAAATATATTATCAATCTGATATCTCAAGAATGATGTTGCAAATATTGTGTTAGATCTTCTGGTGTTCCCAAGCACCAAAAACGTTCACAGTGAACTGTTTTTATTTTTTTGTTATCTTCTATTGCTTCATTGTAAACAGGTGCTGTGTAGAATTCATTATTCACTCGTATATTTTTAGTAATCATTTGTTCTGCATAATGAACAAAATCACTCCCATGTTTCCAGAAATACAAACCTGTAGTTGCATTGTTGCTAATAGGTTTCTTTTCAGCTACTTCTACAACATAGCCATCCTCATCCATTTTTGCATATGAAAACTTTGGATGTGTATTCGTAAAAGTTGAAATGCAACCATCCACACCTTCGCTCATACTTGCATATAGGAATTTATATGCATCCCATTCCAAATATTGGTCGGAGTTTGCAATAATTAATGGGTCTCCGTTATTGATGAACTCTTTTGCCAATAGAATTGAACATGCCGCTCCTTCTGTAACTCCTTCTGTAATAACAATCTCACAATTGGGAGCAATGAGATTCAACACATACTTCATGTTATATTTTTCATAATGTTCCTTTTGGACTATGAAAATGTACCTTCCTTTAATACCAATATTTTCTACAACCACTTGTAACATAGGTTTACCATTCACTTCTATGAGTGGCTTTGGCATTGTGTATCCTGCTTTTGAAAATCTACTTCCCAGACCAGCTGCAGGAATGACAATATTTACCATTTTTTCTCCATTGACAATCTCCATGCTATTATATTTATCAATTAATTCGTATTTGTTTATATAGTTTAAAACCTTATCTAAAGTAAAATCTTGAACATCCTCAATTGGACATACATAAGCGCCTGAACTATATGCAGACTTGCGTCCAACAGGACTATCTTCGCAAATCATTACTTCCTTCGGTGTTAGATGTGCTCTCTCAAAACATCTAAAATATATTTCTGGGCTTGGCTTAGGAGTTTTTACTTCTTCATTTGAAATAAAGAAATCAATATATGGCATAAATCCCTTCACATACAATGCATTTTTAACCGTTTCCCATATACTATTGCTAGCACAATATATTAAATATCCACGACTTTTCAATTCTCTAAATATGTCTATTATGCGCACATCTTCCTTGAATTCTTCAAGGATCACTTCCTGTGTGACATCTTGTTTTTTCTTCCATACTTGATCATAAAGTGCAGGATTCAACCCCTTTTCCTTTGTCAACAAATTGAGTTTGTATTTTGTTGGGTGTCCGTCATATTTAGCAAGATGCTCATCTCGTCCTATTACATATTCATCCCCAATCTCACCCAAAGCTATGTTTAATGCTTTGTAATGAACCTCACGACTATCAATAATTACACCATCCAAGTCAACTACTACAAGCTTTATTGGCATTGTTTATAAACAATGTCATTTTTGTAACAAACATCAAACTTGTTCAAATTTGACGACTTTAATACCAACCTCGTCAAACATTTCTTCTGATATTTTTGCATCTTCTCCCCATGTAACGCTATCATATTCAGGAACCAGAGTGTATATTTTTTTAATACCTGCTTGTAAAATAAGTTTTGCACAACTAGAACAAGGGAATTTCGTTACAGCCATGACAGAATTGTTTATAGCAGTCCCTGTCATAGCAGCATTTGCTATAGCGTTTCCTTCTGCATGACATACATATTTATACTTATTTGGTCTCTCCCACCGACCCGCTTTTTCATCATTCATCTTTCTCGGAAATCCATTGATACCACAACTTTTAATGCAACTAAAATCTTCTGCTAAAATAATTGCACCTACCCGTGTGTGTGGATCTTTGCTAAACAATTCTGCATTAACCTGAGCAAGTTTAATATACTTCTTTGCCTTTTCAAGTTCTTTTTCGTCGCCCATTTCTAAACTTATATAGGATATGTTGCCCTAAATAATTTGTATTTTCATTTTTTATTTTCACATAAAGATTTGAATATATCATCATAAAATATAGGATGTCTAGTGAAATACGTATATTCGATTTCGACTCTTCTAGCCTTGTATCAACAAACGTACATGAAACAAGAGATGAAGAAATGATGTATTTTCGATAATATGGCGTATATTGATCCTGACTTCATTTCTGAGATTTCCAACAGTGCAGTGATAAACATAAAACACATCATCGGTGAAAAGAAATCTCGATTGGAAATTATAGACCAACTCTTAATAAATGGAATTGATGTCACAGCACGAACGTGCCATACCAAGTTTGGGAAACATGAATTTCTTATAGCAAAGTATATGGATGATGATATTTACATTGATAACACGATGTCGCTATTATTTGACACAGCGTACTTATCATTTGTTGAAATGCCGGAAGTATTTATAGGTAATGAAGAACATTTACTACAATTGATATTTTATGTTTGTGGAAACATTTCCAAATATTACCATTGTCATGAAATAGCGTTACCTCCGTGGCGGCAATTATCACATATCAAGAATTTTTGGTTTTCTAAATTACATAATCAAATATTTTATAATCATTATGGGTATAGAGATACTTAGTTTAAATTGCCTTTGTTTTTCGCTTTATATAAATTTAATGGATATCATCAAATCTAATCTTATTTCTAATGCTCTATGTTTGCTATTAAAACACAATGTAAAACAAAGAACAATTTTTTCATGGATTCGTGACGCTATTGAGGATGAGGCTAAACATATTCCAAGAATACAAGTTCTTTTCAACAATTGCCATGGTGGCTTCGATTATAGTGCAGATTTTGAAAATTTCTTAAAACAGTATAACACCGACATGTGCATTTTCAATAAAGACCTTCGTGTTGCTAATGTCAAGTATGTTAAGCCATTTGGAAAGTTAATGGTGGATACATTTCCCGACCTTCGGGATTTGATTTATATTTATCATATGTATCAAATGGACCTGTTAGTAGAGAAAATTGCAAACCTTCACGACACAGAAAACAAACTAGAAAACTTGAAAGTTAATTATAATATATTGAAACAATATTTTGAAAATCCTGACAGTGTGTTCTGCGAGAATGGTTACGATGAAAACTATGTGAAACCATTTATACATACACTGCATTTGAAAACTGTTGATTATAGCAAATTTGCGAAAAAAGATCTGCGACATCTCCTGGATTTATGTTTGCAAGATTTACCTCAAAAACAACTTAAGAAACACATAATGGTTATTCGAGATGAAATTATAGGAATCATAGGAAATGATGAAGAAACTTTTGATGATTTACTTCATTACTTTACCGCTTCGAGAGATAGCTCGACATATAGACGAAACAATAGTTTTATAAGTTTCATCGATTCTGCCCGAACGTTCGGGGTACTTGAAGAAAAAACATGGATGAATCAATTTAAATACAACGAGATGTGTATTAAATATTTGATAAAGAAAAAAAGAGAGTGTTGGTGGGGTAAGAAAACACCTGAAGACATCTCGCATATTTATGATTTTTTTGTTACAAAAAACCTGTTTGAAATTGATCATGAAATTTTGGAAGATGTATATCATAATGTAGGTCTATTATGTGCTGGATCTGAATACAGTGATATCTGTGTTGCAACACTCCCGGGACTTGTTGACTGGGATATTAAGGACTATGATGGCAAAGAAAATGTATACGTTTTATAATCATTTAAAGCTTGTTCACAATACAAAATTATACTTGGATATAATGAAACTCGCCATATTTGCATTGCTCACATTGTCATTTTGTGTTCTTAAGGTAGAATGCCGTGGTGGAGCCCCAAAATGTTCTACATGCCCTTCATGTATGAAATGTAACCCATTGATTGGATGTGTATATAACAATTATCAAACATGTAGCACCCCTGACGGAAAACTCCAAGGAACTTGCTTTAGAGGGCTTTGTGATACAAAGCTCAAAGTACCATCAATTCCACCCATTTGTAAAGTGTGGCATTGTAATATTAAAAATAATTGCACTCTTGGAAATGAAGTCAGTGGCATTGACTGCACACCAACAGGTTCTCTAGTAAATTATGCTTGCTTTAGTGGTAAATGCAAGCCATTTGTTGATGGACTTGATAAACTTGGAAATAATGTTGGTTGTCAGTTCTTCATTCAAGGTACATTGTGTGATACAAACGGTGTTCTCACAGATGGTGAAATTTGTGTAAATGGGCTTTGTGTTTATCCACCAGCAGGACCCCAATGTCTTTGTTAAAGTTTGGAATGGTAACACGTGGAAAACACCAACTTATTTTTAACTGTATCAAATACTTCATATTGATTTTCTCTATGATTTCTATCCAACGAAATTATATTACATATATAGTGTATTCCTTCATTCTCTGAAACAAAGCTACAAATAATATCTTTGTTGTGGTAAATAATGTAGCGCATATTGTTATTTTGTATATTTTTAATGAACATCAATTTTTTATATGGACAACAAAAATTATTTTGTCACATACCTTCTATATCAATTATCGATATTAAATGTGGATAAACTGATGTATTATAAAGCACGTCATCTGGTGTGTTAATGTTGCTATCATAGTTTATGATTGTCATATATCGCATGTTCTGAGCACGCACTAAACTCACAATGGATTGAAGATCAACAACATTACTTGTAGGAATCATCACCACTGATATAGTTTTATATTTTGGGATTGAGATTCTAGATACAGTCATATGATTTTTCCTATTTTCTTTTGAAACATCACTAATTTTACACCGTGCATGTTGGTGTCCACTAAAATTCATCATTACATACTATATCATTATTTAAATATTTCATATTTTATATAATATATGTCATTATGTACATGCACCACTGCAGAAATACTTCCATTCTCTGACAATATTTCACCATTTAGAATTCATCCAGAATCAAAATTATATCATCTTTCAGATTTTGGCTTTTGTTTTATTATCCAACACGGATCATCATTCAGTATTTTAGATGAATTTTTATTGGGGACAAATTTGACAATAACGGATTTTGAACGAAATTATATTTATCATGCTCAATATTTGTACACAACCAGAAAACAAGACGAATTGTATAAAATGTTTGAGATTATCAAGCTAAATGTCAGAATCTCACGATGGAATTTAAATACGCTGATTTGTATACCATCACAATTTGAAAACTAATTAAAGGTTTGTTGATATAGTAATGTATAAAATGGGGCTCAATTTTCTGTTTTTTGATAACCATGAAAATCTAGTTGATACCTTGCCATGTAAAGGACTTCTGGATAGTAAGCATTATCATGTAATAGCCCCATTTTTGAAACACGAACTTCATTCATCTGATATGGCAGAATGTGCTCTACATGTAATGGAATATCTTGAAAACAATTTTCCATGGGTTCTTAAATATTCGGATATTGAAGATTGGACTTATGAACCTAATTACCAATTGTTTCATAAACTGATGCATAGACAAGATTATGATTCATTACAAAAATATTACAGAATGGAGGAAGACAAAGTTGCCATGTTTGCCGACAAAACAAAACTATATGACCTTTGGAAGCTGAAGAATATTTATGAGATCATGCAAAAATATAGCATCAAGACAAACTACTATGCAGTTTTCTCATCCTAGTCTCGTGTTTCTATTTGAATATTGCGCTCCGTCTTATGTTCAGGAATTGTTCTTTTTTTGTAATCAATATGAATGAATGCTCTTTCAACTGTGTGGAGAGTTTCGATTTTATGTTGAAGTTCCAATCCAATGTCATGAGACTCTTCTACCGTCATGTTCGATGGCATTATCAAGTCAAGTTCCACAATATATTTTGCACCAAAATGATATGCGCGTACTGTATCGAGTGAAACACAAGAATGATGTTCCTGTGTCATTTCTTTGATTTCGTTTATGAATGGTTCTGGAGCCGCTTTTCCTATGAGTTTTAAAATGTTATTGTAAGTAATTATACTCCAACGTATTATTATTATCACTGATATAAATATGGCCAATGCCGGATCCATCCACCAACCATTACGCCAAAACTGCACAACTATCGTGGCTATTAATGAAGTGATATTACTGAAGACATCATTGAGATGATCCTCCGCCAAAGCTCCTATTAGATCTGAATGTTCTTTTAGAGAATTACAATAAATGTACAAACATAGCTTTAAAATGACATTTACACCTTGAATGGTATAAACTAATACGCTTATGTTTAATTCAGGAATTTTTCCTTTGATTAACCCATCGACTAAATCATATGAAGAATATTGTATGACTTCAATACATGATATTATCATTATGTAAGCACACATCATTATGGCTACTGCCTCCAATTTCGCTCTTCCAACGGGATATGACGGACTGGGTTTCGCAATTTTATACTCCGCGAAAGAAAGAACAAACTGAGACGCAATATCCACAGCTGAATCCGCCAAACTCGCTAAAATTGCTTTTGATTGGGATGTAGCAGCAGCATATATTTTCAGCCCCAAGATTGCGATATTTCCAATCCAAGATAATAATGTTGCCAAACGAAGATGTACGCTTGTATTCATTCAAGTCTCTTATAGTGCATCTCTTATGTCCTTTTTATATGATGTAAAATAAATGAATAATAAAGTTATAGTTCAAAAAGCAGGAAAGGTGTACGGTAGTGGCACATTTGGAGAGGTGGTTGATGTTTCTGAACTTGTAGATATTAAATTTTATGACACAAATTTAACATTAATAAATGCCAAATTTCCACTTGACGGTATCGTGCTAAAGCGATTCAAAAAACTTAAGAATGTTAATGCCAACATTAGTGTGGAAGACTTTATAGATTATGTTGTAAAGAGAAAGTCTAATATAGACAAGCTTCCCGAAGGTCTCCCATCCGCATATGAGGATGTTGTAACGGAAGTAGCTAATATGGCTGTGCTTTCTGCACTTCCAATCAAGACACCATTGGCTAAATTGCGAACGCGTACAATATTATTCGCTGTTGTGAATAAAAATGAAATTCTGCCTGTTTATAGGCTGTATGATGGCGACCTTTCACATGCTTTGAAAGAAAATATTGTAGACCTTAAAGTGTTTTTACAAATAACAAGAAAATTATTACAAACTGTAAAAGTCCTTCATGACAATAATCTTTACCATTTTGACATCAAACCTGTGAATATTTTATATAAACAAATAGGAGATGCTTACGATTTCTCCCTCACAGATTACGGTTTCTTAGGTTCAATATATTCAAATGGATATGCAGGAACCCCTAGGTATCAAAGCCCATTAACAACATTCCGACATGAGTGCGATGATGATGATGACCCTGTGCGTTGTCAAGAAAAAATAAACTCATATCGTGAAATATCAGACCTTTATAATGTAACTGGGTTGAAAGTTTCGCTAGCAGCTGAAACATGTCATCCAGACAACGAGCATGTTAAAACTGTTTTATCTGAATGCAGTGAGCATTCAAAGTATATGTTGGAATTAGCAAGTAAATTATCAAAAAGAATGTCATACAATAAAATTGAATCTTTAGTGAAAAACATCCAACAAAGCATCACAGAGTTGTGTGGTACAACTAACAATGCATCTACTTTTGAAAGTAAATGTGACTCTCTATCTGTTTTAAGTAGAGAGATAATGGGTGTAATATTTCAAAAAAATGAATTACATGCTATAGGAATAACACTCGAAGACCTTTTCAAGGCAATCAAAAAGGTACATAAAATTGATGACACGCTTTCGCAACTGATTGATGATTTTGTTAGACATTTGACACATGCCACTTTGTTTCAAGATACAAACACTTCCCAACAAGATATCTACTTCTGTGATGAGGCTCTAGATTTTTTTGACAATACTATAGTGGCCGTGTACCACAATCTACAAAAGAACAACTCTAATGCACAAACTGCTGGCAGCATGAAAAGAAAACCGAAAGCCGTCAAGAAGCCAACAAAAGGACAAAAATAACAAAAATTGCGAGATGGCAACTTTTGTTATTATTTTTTATGTTTTTTGTGCTTTTTCTTCATCTAATTTTTTCTTTATCTTCTCTACAACAGAAATTGGGCATTGTTCGCCTTCTGGATATTTGAGAGCCGCCCGATCACAACATCGTACTTGCGGAAACTGAGCTCAATCAGACAGTGATACAGGTTGTGCACGACGTACCGATCAAACTCCCTGGAGAAAGAGTTTTCGACCGCATTGTCAAAGATACGAATCGTCTCGTTCATCACCTTGGCGGCCTTGGTATAATTCTTCTTCTCGATCAGACTCAACAGGCCACCCATACGGCAGTCCAGAATGGCCTCATTCATCAACGCAATGGAGACGGACATATTTGCGCTTCGGATACTTTCGGGAATATGTGTACGATTGTTTCTTGTATGATAAATACAGATTGTTCCTTTCAATTTTTTTCAATTTCATAAGGAATTTTGTAAAAAAAATTCGGGAGAATTTCAGCAGGCGCGGGAGTTTGATGAGTTGTTACATTTACAGCCTTTGAGCTCGTCTGATAAAGTCCCTGTCAGCGGCAACTCATTAAAAAAACCACCCCACACAAGGGGAACCACTCCTTGGCCACGTCATCCAACAGTTCTGGCATCGCACTTTGAACACGCACACCACTGACAGATGCCCAAATTCCATCAGCCCAAAATACGAGTAACAAAAATTGCACACGGGCAACTTTTGTTGTTATTTTTTGTATTTTCTTCATTTTCCCGCCGAAAGACCGTCCTCTCTAAACCATAAACTGGATATTGTTCGCCGTCTGGATGTTGGAGAGCCGCCCAATCACGACATCATACTTGCGGAAGCTCAGTTCAATCAGGCAGTGGTACAGGTTGTTCACCACATACATGATAAATTCCTTGGAGAATGAGTTTTCCACAGCAGTGTCAAAGATGCGGATGGTCTCGTTCATCACTTGTGCTGCCTTCTTGTAGTCTTGCTTGTTGAGCAGATTCAATAAGCCACCCACACGGCAGTCGAGCACGGCCTCATTCATCAACTGGATGCGGGAGTTGAAAGCCATGTGTAAATTTGGAGACTGGAGACTTGGAGATTTGTCGAGTGTTTCTTTCTTAATTTGTTGTTTGATATATATAGGGTATGTCCCTTTCAATTTTTTTCATTTTCAAAAGGAATTTCGTAAAATTTTAACATTTTTATATTTTCTGAAATTTATTTTTTTGTTTTTCGAATTTTTTTTAATTTTTTTGAAATTTTATTTTGTATTTTATCGCGTTATGTTGCTTTGGATGGTGTAAAGGAATTTGTTTCAAAAGCAGTGGGAGAATAAAAAATATGAAAGGAAAGAAAGGTGATACCCACCAAAACGAAGAGAAGTAAGGCACACAAGTACCTTACAAGTCCCCATAATGGCAAGCGGCAAATGGATGGTTGAAGGGTTTACAAATACATACGTGTATCCATATGCTGGTCAGAGTGTCATAGGTCTGTCGTCTCAACAAATCGCCGAGATGTACGCAAGAGTTGGCCAAGCGTGGGAAAATCACACCGATAAACAGCAAGATCTGGGAGCGGCCAACACCACAGACAAGAAGAAACAAAGGTTATCCTATTGGTTTTCGAATGAAGGCGAACGAGATTGGGTAATGTATGCTTTGTCTGTTGAGGAGTTTGATGCTTACACGGCTGGTTCCCAGTTGGTGAAGGTGTAAACAAAACAAAAAAAGGAAATTTTTAGTCTAGATTGTTTTTACTATTTGCAAGCGTGCTTTTCTTGGGTGTCACAAATTCAGTTTGCCGGGTATATCTTATAATATAGGACATAAGGCATTTTAAAGGCATTAAAGTAACTTAAAGTAAATATATTCGAATGACGTTGTCATTAGATTGAAAAAAATGAATTTTTCAAGATTCCACAACATTCCATTTATACCCTTTGTAAATATCACCATTTGCACTTACTTTATGTATTGTTTTATGACATATTCTGTGTGCATTTGTTACATCTTGGATACATGAAAATGTTTCCAAGACTTCATTAGTTACTGGATCAATGCGTTGAACTGACTTGGAGCATGTCCCCACACGAAGTGGTTTTGGAAGTGTTCCTGTGAATGTTGTTTGCAATTCAGGGGAACAATTATCATACATTTCCCAATAAAAATTACCTGCTTGCCTTTTCTTTGTGATTGCTGATGAAATTTGACTTGAAGAAAGCTGTGTGGCTGTTATTACACCCGCTTGATTTGGAAATACATTAACAATTGTTTTCTTATCTAAACTTATTTGAGCAACAAAACCTTTCTTGTGTATTGCCTTTTCAGGAATATTGCTCTCTACAGTTTCTGGTATATTTTCTGGAATTTCGGTATTTCCATCTACCAGATACCACCTAAAACCAGCGAAAACGGTATTATTTAGACACACATTTCGAATATGGTAGTCATGAATATTTTGATTGTTTAATGATCTAGCTGCTTCTCTCAAACTCAAAAAAGTTTGTACAGGATTTTTCAGATCATCAGGAGAATATTTAAAAACCCTACGGTTTCTATCTTGGAAATATTCCTCATCTTCATTGTCACTATCATTGTCAATAGGTGTTTCAATCGGTACATTCCTTACTTCATTATGACTCATTGAAAGTAACTCAAGAAGTTTCTTCTTTACTTCCACATCCTCTGTGTTGGCTATCAACTGTAATAGTTTTTCATTGTGTTTCATTCTTGCCATTTCTACTTGTTGATTTGGTGACAGTCCATTAAAGTTATCAATGTGTTTTTTGATAATTCTAATCAACTCTTCATATGTAAAATCATTGCTTATTTTTATTGTTTCTGTTCCAACCTTGTGTTTTACAATATCTTTGCGGTGTAGCAGGTATTGTTCAAATGCATGGGGTTTCGCACATGGAAATACATCCATAAGAAGGCATATTGTGTAATCAGGACGCAATGAAATAACACGTTGCTCAATATCGTCCGTTTCACCAAGTTTGATTATGAAGGTTTCATCATCAATTTCCTGAACTTTTGTTACATATACAAGTGGGGTCTTTTTGTGAGATTCTACAAGTTTTTTGTGCAGGTTGATTGCATGTTGGTTCTTCATATCAAACATATTTAATTCAAGAGCAAGCATTTGCGCTTGGTTTTGCTCTTCAAGATATTTGAAAAATATTGCTTCCATTTTGCTATAATATTTCCTTGTACGTTTACCTTTTTCTGTATTGGCAAGCATACACAACCCTTTAAAAGTTTCAACGTTCATGAGAATTTGCTCTTTGTTTTGACCACCATGAACTCGCCTTTCAGACGGGATAATTGAGGTAGATAAACGGAAGTCAATGTTTTCTTCAAAATTTTTGATCAAAGTTTTTTTAGCACTTCCCTTTGTAGAATATCCCAACCACTCCCAAACATTATCCAAATCAACCACAAATTTACTATTATCATTTCCATTCAACAAGTATAATTGAAAATTAAGATTAAAGTGCTCCTTATTTTCACCATGTATATCTTGCATTAGCATTCTTGTAAGTTTATTATCATCTTCATTGCTGTCATGTTGCAATAATTGCAAATCTTGTGCCATTTATTTATATTAAACTCGGCAATGCCTTAAATAAGTTTTTATTCAAAATTGAAAGAAAAGAAGGGTGATTGAAATTGAGTTTAATCTTGCTCCCTCCAAAAGAGAGAAACCTTTCAAGACTCTGTATTTTCAACAAACTTCCACATAAATCCTTTATAAACTTCATTAGTCTTACAAACCCTTAACAAAGTCTCACGGGCTATGTGAAATTCTTTTAGAACTTCATTGATAGATGTATGAATCTTAACACTTTGGAGAGTTTGAGGATGAATCTGTTCTATTTGTGTTCCTTTTGGAAGAACTGGAGAAGGCAATTCAGCTCTTGACAAATATTCAAGTTGTAGTTCTTCGTTACAATCCTTGAATAATTTATAATAGTTTCCTTGAGATATTGTCCCCTTTTTGATGGCGTTATTGATTGCCGTCTTGTGCTTTAATTTTTTTGCCCTTGCTGCATCTGCTTGTGACAGAAACACATCAACAATCTTTTCTTTTTTCAAATCAAGCATGGCAATGAGTTTTGGAATTGATGTTGAAATATCAAATGTTGGTGGAATTTGGTATTTCACATCTTCATCAAGTCTTTCAATAAAGAACCATCTGTATCCATTATATATTGTATTTCTCGTAGCGGCAGATTTCACGCCCACCTTGGAATAAGTTTTATTTTTCCTGATAACGTCCATTAATCCTTCATATGTTTCTAATAATTCAAAAGTTTCGGCATTGTACTTTTGAACACGTCTATTTTTAGTATTTTCACGAGGTCTGTCATCTATACTTTTTTTGGTTATGTCTTCATCATGGACAATATCTTCATCAGTTGTCTCAGTATGACTCATCTTATCATTTGTCAGTTCATCCATGATGACTTTGAGCAATGCTTCATTTTTAGGAGGATTTTTAAGGATCTCGATAATGCTTTGTAAATTTTCTTGACGTTTTAGGTTGAGATCTAACCTTTTCCCTTCAATATGCAACCGCGTATTTTCCAAATATTGTTCAGGGTTAAAACCAAAATAGGAAGTTATGTTCTTTTTCACAACACCAATTGCCTCTTCATACTCCTCTTTTGAAAACATAAATAATTCTGTTGAGCGTTTCCCATTCACAGTATCAACATATCCGTGACAAGTGAAAGTTGGATGTCTCTTAAGAAACAACTCAAATTCCCTGTTATTGTTACATTCAAATACATTTTGTAGGACTGACATACCATAATCATTTGCATGTTGTCTTGTCCGTGACTTGATGTCATCAGTCCAACCTAATTTTATAAGTATGTTTTTCTCATCGACTTCCTTTACCTTTGTGAAATAAACTACACGCTTTCGATTTAGAGACGAAACAAATGTATTGTGAATTGCTCTTTCTTCTTGAGCTTGGGCAATTTCTGCATCTATCTCCCTCTGCCGTTGAAGTTCGTAAGTTCCCGTTAAACGAATTTCTTTGACTGCCTTACCTACCCATTTTTGAAATACCCTTGCAATTGGTTTCCTTGACATTCCCAAAAGCCGGTACAGCCCCAACTCTGTAAGAAACGTGACTTGTTGCGGTCCACCAGGGGTATATGTAGTGTGTATAACCTTTTCATCCGCATCATCAAATTTTTTTACAGTTGTATGAATGTTTTTAATTTCCAAAACCTTTCCAATCTGGTTGGCTTGAAATAGCGGATCCTCATCAGTACCAAGTATATTGATTTCATATTCATCATTGGCAAGTTTAAAAACTTTTAAGATATCCATTGTATAAATATTATACAAATAGAACCTTTAAGTGATTTTTAATTGAAATTTTAGATAAAATCCATTTACAAGTTATCTAAAGATAGAAAAACAATACAAACATAAAGAAACCTGAACCACCCTAGTTACTGTAAGCTAACCCTCCCATGCCGCTCATTATGCGGAGAACATTATAATTCACGGCGAATACACGCACCTTGGCGGTACGAGAGCCACCCTTGTTTACGGTGGTGGGGGTTAGGGTGAGGTTTAGGGTGGCGGAGTCAATACGAGAGAAGTTGCAAGTTCCGCTGGGTTGGTGCTCTTCGGGTTTTAGGCCGAAGGAGTACACGTTGATACCCTTGGAAGGTACATTCTCGTGGTGTTGATAAGGCTGTACAAGATTAAAGTAGCGACCGTCCATCTCGGCAAAACGGTCATGTCCATTGAGTTGGATCTTGGCGGTTGCCACTGGGTTGGCACCACCCTCGAAGGAGGTTGGCACAAACACGTGGTTAGCACCACCAGCTGCGGCACCGGGCATACCACCTGCCATGTTCTCAACATCGGTGGAAGTGGTGTGGGGTGCAATTACACCACCAACACCACCGGTGGCATCCTCAGCACCGTAGGCTGCGGTGGAGGTATAGGTGACATCGTAGTCATCAGTGTAGTTGAACCATTGAGCACCGAAGGGGGCTGCGGATGCAACGTTGTCATCGGGTTGCACAACCCAAACCAATTCCTTGGTGGGGTGATTGAAGTTCAGTTTAATCTTGTTACTGGTGGTGGAGGTAGACTCGTCACCAGTGAATTGAAGTTGTTCAATCGTTAATACTTCCATCTTGCGATGGGAGACTAGACTATATCTTAAGTCTTTTAAAGACCCACTAACATTTAGTCGTTGGACACCTTCTTTTTTACTTGAAGTAATAGAGAAAGTTGCTGCGGATTGTCCAAATCTTCTCATAACATGATGGAAGATTCCTAAGGAGTTTCCCGCAATTTGAAAGTGTCGCGAATTACAAGGTGGAGAAGGATTTTGTTCTCGTAATTCACTAGCATCAATTTTGATACTTTTTACCTCTTTTTTTAACAAAAGGTATTCGTGGGACACTTGAGCGAAACGGCGACGCTCATCAGTGTCTAGGTAGATGTAATCCGCAAACAGAGATGCGGATTTTAGGTCACCGGGCACAACGGCGGTTTGGTCGGACACCCATGCGGAAGAGGTGGCGTCCCAGTTGGCGGCCCAGTATAGGTTCTTGAGGTCGTTCAGCTCAAGGTTGATCTTCACTTCGTGGTATTGTACTCGATACTCTTCTTGGGAAAGAAGAGGATGGACTATATCTTAAGCATACTTGTATATATGCCCAAAACCGTTTAGTCTCTGAACCTTCCTGTTTAAACAGGCTTGGCTGCGGGTTGTCCCTCATAACAGAGATTTTTACCATACCTGAGTTTTTCTCTCAGCCAATGCAAGCTCTCGCGAACATTTTGGTACTCTGAAATGTCTAATTTTAAATTGATTTTCGGGATTTTCACGCAATTTGATTTTGTCGCAAAATTCAATTTTATCAAAGTATTTGGGAGGAGGTTTTTGATGTTTTTGAATTTTACTAGCTTAATAGCTTTTTTGCCCTATAGTTAAGGCGATCAGGGGTAGAGCTCCTTTATACTTTTCCTTTCAGAAAAGAGTGGACTATATCTTCAGTATAATTTATTTATACCCAGAACTATTTAGTCTCTGAACCTTCAGGGGTTTTCCCTGCTTGGCTGCGGATTGCCTATTTCCAGTTTTGTCAATATAATCTTGTCAAAACTATCATCTAAGAGATTTTTACCATACCTGAGTTTTTCACTCAGCCAGTGTAAGGAGTTTCTTACACCTTGGTACTCGTTTAAGTTATAGTGTTTCATAAAACGATGAAGTGATATTATACTATTAAAAAATTCATATAGTCTAATTTTTTTCCCTTTTTGAAAATTGTCATGTAGAGGTTGCATGTTTTTCCAATTGAATGCTATATCAGCCTGTGAAGGAAATTCAAATAATGCTAATGGCAAAATATGGTCAACAGTCCAGTAAGTGCCATAGTTTTCCCATGACATATTACTGTCAAATTGATATTCAAGCCACATTTTCAATGTAGTAAGAGAACATCCAATATATGATACAGATGATCCTTTTTTATTGTTATATTTTGTAAGACATTTGTAGACATAGTTCCGATGATTACACACAAGTCTGTATACTATATCTTCTTTCTTTTTGTTACGTCTTACTTCGTTATATGTAGATTGATAATATAACAATAATTGTTCTTGTTTACATTGCTTGCACTCATGTCTATACCCATGTTCGGTATCTCTTTTTGGAAAATCTGTCAAATCTTTTATAATATTACATTTACTACATTGCTTTTTACCATCAATTATGTAAGGAACAAATTTTGTTCTTGTACCTGTTGCAATTTCAACTTTGTAATTCCTTACATATTCATTCCTACATGACTTACATTGTTTACGGTATTTTTGGGTATCACTTCTTTTCTCAAATTCAGAAATATTTTTCACTTTGTTACACAATGTGCATTCTATTTCCATTAAAATTTTATTTGCACTATATTCTTAAATGTTTAGATATTAAGGTGTTCCCGCAATTTAATTCTGTCGCATTGATTCAAATTAAACCAATACTAGCGTTTATTGATATCTTGGAAAACAATTTTTGGGAGGAGGTCTTCCAAGATTACCAAACACTTTTAAGTCCTAACTCATTAAGACCTGGGTTACGGCAGAACCAGAATTGTAGAGGAATGTATAGCACATCACCGGCGACGGTTACGGTGCTACCAGTCTTGTTTTGGGTGGGAGTGGTTAGGTGGGGAACGTTACCAACCATGTTAGCATAGCCCAGTTGGTGGCCAGCAGTTTGGGTCAGCTCGTTCCAGATGTGGAGCCAATCGCTATAGTGTTTATCACTTTTATACTTACTTTTTCAAGTAAGAATAGACTATATCTTGAGGTCCTCAGACCCCGCTGTCTTTTAGTCGTTGAGCTAGGAAAGTTTAAAACTATCCCAGTTGCGGATTATCCTTTGAAGGAGACTTGTGTAATCTCCTTGAAAATTGGGATTTTTACCATACCAGAGTTTTACTCTCTGCCACCAACACTTCTCAATGTTGGTTTGGTACCCTTTATTAATGTCAAGAAAGTTCTGTACATGATAGAAGTGTGCTTTAATCATGGAAGGTATTATTTTGCTAGACTTTTTGTAATTCTCATGTTTCAATAATGGTTGAAGATTTGTCCAATGAAAACATGTACCTTGTTCACGTCCAGATGTGAGGTCAAAAAAGGCCAATGGTATAACATGGTCAATATCCCATACAGAGCCATAATTATCCCACGTCATATTTGATGAAAATTTGGTAGAGATGAAGTGTCTAAATTCTTGCAATGAGCATCCTAACAAAGCCATAGTGCTATTATCTTTTCTTCTAAATCTCGATCGAAGAGAGTTTATTATACGAGCTTGTACATCATTTTTCCTTTTTTCCCTTATGCGCAAATTTCGCTTTGCTCGTGTATTTATGTGGTATTGCTTAATTTTGTCCTTGTTGTTTTGGTAATAAACTCTTTTTTGGAAATTATATGTATCACGCATTATCTGGCGTCTGTTCTTATTAGCAATAATACACTTCTGCTTGTTATTCTCATAATATGATTTATCTCTAGCTTTGTAGTCTTCAATATTTTGTAGCCTTCTTTGTTTTTGTTCTGTGCAGCGACAAGTTTTGCATTGATTTCTGATTCTCTCATTTCCATTACTATACTTTGTTATAGTAAAATCTGTGTATTTCAGTTTCATCTCACCACAACTGTTACACGTTTTGGTTTCAAGCAAATCATGCTCCATGTAAAACTTTGTTTTTTTCTTGACTTTAAGTATTTTCATTTTTTTTGGATTTTCCCGCAGTTTGACAGCGTTGCAAATGGATTTTGGGAGGAGGTCATAAATCCATTTACTAGCATGTTGTTAATATACTTTTTTGCACTGGAAAGTCAATGCGTTGCCCTCCAATTTCCACTTCCACGGATTTGACTAGGGCATGGCCCAGCCAGTTTAGCCAACGGAAGCCCTTGTTGTTTGCAACAAGGACATCTGGTAGCTCTGCGCGTAGGTACACGCGGTGGATCAGATCACCATTACGAGAGATGGTGCTGGTCACTTTCTTGCCCCAATTTGCGGACCCATTGAATGTTTGTTCAATGGATTCCATTGAATTACAAAAAAATTCATCATTTCTGATGAAATTGATATTTTTGTGGACTATACCTTAAGCAAATCATATTGATTCACCGACAAACTTCTAGTCTCTGGAGATTCTTCTGATATAATCAGAAGCTTTCCTGCAGATTACCCATTTCAGGATGATGATTCCGTCATCCTACACGTTTTTACCTTTGGCAACCAAATATGTTTATTTGATAGGTGGATAAAATCCACATCGGTCATTACCCGAGTTCTTTCTAGTAACACTGTTCTAGAAATGGTAGTGTAGGTGTTAGGGGTTTCCCGCAATTTGAATGTCTTGCAAATGAAAGAAAGCCTTTCATTCACTAGTAGCTAAGACCCTTTTCAGGGCTACTCTTCTAACCATACATTTAGTTAGTGTGGCGGCGATAGACCACCTTGAAGAAAGTGATCTGGGGGTTACCTGTTCTTTTTACCCCATTATTCACATAATGGGAAGGACTATATCTTAAGCTTTTCAAAAGCCGAAAACTATGTAGTCTCTGGACATGAGAATATTCTCATGCTGCGGATTATCTGTAACACCAAAAGATTTTCACCATACCAGAGTTTTATCTCTGCCAGTTTTTAAACCTTGGTACTTTTGGCTTCAACCAGACTTTTCCGTCAATTTAGTTTTCTCGCAGAAGTTTTGATGAACTTCCACTAGCAAATGTGGTTTTTGGGGAAGCCACTTAGGGTTTTTCATTGCACATATTTCCCATTTTGTACAATCCCATTGCTTTTCAACCCAACACAGTTAGGTAGATATCTTGCACCTACACCTGATATTTCTATCAGGAGTAGAATAAACCTTAAGGATATATTCTTCATATCCCGAATGCCGTCTATTCGTTGAACCTTTTTGGTTAAAACCAAACTTGGCTGCTGATTACCTTGAACTTTCAAAATTTTAACTGTTTTTGAAAAACTAGTATTTGAAGTTTTATAATAAGGTGTCCCAGCAATTTGGCATTCTTGCAGTTGTTGGTAAGACAACCACTAGCAAGCAATACTTGCCTACTTTTAGCGCCCAAGATGTCAAGCGCCATCGTTACTACTTGTATTTTCATACAAGACTAGATTATACCTTGAGCAAGTTTCAACTTGCCCGCCAACATCTAATCGTTGAAGGTTGGTCTTTTGAAGACCTTTCCCTGCGGATTGTCCAAATCTACTATTTTTACTTTAAAAGTTTAGTAGATACCTCAGGATATTCCCGCAATTTGAAGGCGTCGCAGAGGTTTTACCTCTACTGGCATTATTAAAATACCCTTTAGCTCATGTTGTACAAGCTACTCCATAAATCTGTAATCATTACATTACAGTGGGACTATATCTTAAGCTAGGGGTTGTGTCCTAGCCCACCGATTGTAGTCTCTGAACCTTCCAAGGAAGCATAATGTGCTTTCCTTAGCTTGGCTGCGGATTATTCTCACACATAACGTTTTTACCTTGCCTTTGGGCATTAGCCAGAGGTATTTATTCACCTTGAAGTGAGCAAAGTGGTAGTTATGTAATTTAATGAACCTTCCCGCAATTAGCCGGTGTTGCAGGGATATAGTTTATGATAAAAAAGCGATCCCTACTAGCGAGATATTGAAATCTCACTTTAACAACCTGTAGTCAAGTTGCATAAGCAAGTGTGCTAAAACACACTTGGACTGTATCTTAATGGATAATTTTAACTTATCCACCATGCCCGTTCAGTCTCTGAAACGGTTGGTACTGTGACCAACTCGTCTGCGGATTACTTCATACCCATGACCTTCTTACCATTGGGAAGTGCAATTAACACTGTTCCCTTTTCAAATCTCTCCGAAAAGGTGGTAGTCATGAGCTTGAAAAAGCTTCCCGCATCAAGGCATGTTGCAGGGGTTTGAGGTACCCCTACTAGCAGATGTTTTGCAACATCCACTGAGGCCATCATTGACCTCCTCCCATTTTGCTTTTTTATAACATAACATGAGAAAAAAAATCTATTGCATGGGCGGAATTTAAACTTACCATAATTTAATCATTCTCAAAATTTATGTTCTAACACTTGAACAAGTATGAAAAAGGCAAACCAAAATACACACAAAATAAAACGCACTTTTAATAAATTCCCTAAGAGAAGAAATTAATTTATTTAAAAATAAAAAATCAAATTTTCAAATCAGTTGTAGTTTGCCTTATAAATTTGTTCAAGTGCGGGATCATATTTCACACACAAATACAGTAGATTGCGGGCATTTTCCTTACTCCATTGTTTGTTATACTCTTTCACGTGAATTGTTGTTTTATCAGACAAAAATTTGCTATTAACAAACATGTAATTCTGGAGTTTACCCTGTATATATGGAATTAAGAACCGTACTGATTGTTGAATACTTGAACCTGATGGAGATTTATAATTATAATAATCAAATGTGGGATTGTGAACATTGAGATTTTCTAATGCAAAACGGAGTGCTTGAAGGTTGAACACATGATAAGTCAAGGAATCTCTCTCTATAAAGTCTAAAGAATTTCCATCTGGATGCAAATTATTCTCAATTTGTTTCAAGAAGTGTGTATGTGCCCAATCTAAGAATGTGGCATGGTTATATGTTCTTCCAATATTAGCTACAATATGAATTCTATGAGATTGAAAATTATTCATGGTTTTAAATCCTTCGTTAAATGTCCGGATTTGAGCATCTGCGATTTTGATTGCCCAATCGTGTATCTTTTGATATTCATCCTTTGGAAGTTTATCGTCTATTTTGAGTAGTGCATTGAATAAGAAATATATGTTGTGCTCTTCCATTGGATTTCCCGATGGTTTGTGAGTTGTAACAACATCTAGTATGTATTCACGTAATAGATTATAGTTTTTTATGGGATCTTTTGAAAGTTGTAAAATACTGCTTAGAACATTATCAAATTTGAACATTTCTAGTTTAACAATATCTACATTTTCTTAAACCATTCTACAAAATTTGTCAAATTAAAAGTAATTTAAGAAAAAGAATAGGAAGAATAATTATACATGAATGCTAA
>Ga0214207_1000039_pt1 | contig 39356 bp, 34 predicted proteins | sample TroBogEpilimnion_6_FD_153045 | JGI IMG/M metagenome (GOLD analysis project Ga0214207, IMG submission 153045) | Freshwater microbial communities from Trout Bog Lake, WI - 13JUL2009 epilimnion | ecosystem: Environmental > Aquatic > Freshwater > Lake > Epilimnion/Euphotic zone | place: Trout Bog... | reverse complement strand
TGCCTCCCAAGATCATCTAGTGCCATGACTTGGTTGAAGAGTTGCTCAGGGAATACTTGAATACTCCCCTGAACCTTGGTGCCCAGTAATGGAACTCGCTCGTTGATCTGAATGGTCAGTACACCATTTTCCCAGCGAAGATGACTGGGCCCAATAGTGAATTGATGAGCTGTTCTCTCGATGGCATTTTGACCGCGCTCGGTCATCGTCCAATATTTCTTTGTTGGGGTATAAAGTGCGACGTTGATTGCGCAGTAATCATCAGCAGGTGCTGGCTTGCTTTTGTTGGCCCAAGCGTAATAAGGTGAGAATACGCTACCTACAAATGCAATGATACTAAAGCCATAGAGGCCATCATCACTTAAGCCATCGATGTACCACCATAAATAATTACCAGGATCAACTACTTGGTCAAACCGAGGTGTTCCATCAGGGTTCCGGCCGCCAGTCGTCCTGACATAGCTGCCATGGGTACTCCTGGTCCCGGATGCGTGCTGCCCCCCGCTAGAAGAAGATTGCTGATTTGCGATTGAGAGCCGAGGCGTTGAAAAGAGCTCATCCAGCCGTGGGTTGCTTGGCCATAAAGAGCTCCACCGCGACCCGGAAACAGTTTGGCAAATTCCTTGGGTGAGGTGCGAGTAATCTTCGCATCCTGAAGTTGAAGACCATACTGGCGCATGAGTGAAAACGCTTTTTGCTCGCATCGTTCTATTTCCCCATCATCATAGGATTGATTATCACCATTGGCAGGTGCATTGACTAGGCAAAAAAGTCTTTCATAGTCATTATTGTTGTTTGCTAGATCCGTCCTGTCTTGGGCGCAAATATAGACAGTAGGATTGATTGGTAATCTTTTCTTCTCAAATATGTCTGTAAATTCACTTTTATAAGGCTGATTAAAAAATACGTTGTGTCTGACTAGTGGGAAGCCAGAGGCTTTCACATGCATTGACCAAGTAAGCGCAGAGAGAGAATCTGTTTGTTTCAGATTATTAGGTATGGCTAAATTTGCCTCTTTGCCAAGCAGGTTTTTTTGTAAGGCATTAATGTCTCCATTAAAGATCAGGTAATCACATTCAAGTACTTCCCCAGAACTCAGTTGAACTCCTTTAACCTTACTTCCAGAAAATTGGAGAGATTGAACTTCGGCTCCATACTGAAACTGACAACCCTTTTTTTGTGCCAAGCGTGCAATGACTTCGGGGATTTTGGCCATCCCCCCTTTAATTGACCAAACGCCTTCCATCTCTACTTCGGCAATGAGCATTAAAGTAGCTGGGGCTAAATAAGGTGAGGAGCCGCAATAGGTCGCGTAGCGTCCAAACAATTGATGTAGTCGTGGATCTGGAAAATAGCGTTCTAGAGAGGACCAAAGACTGCTAAAAGGCCCAATATCCCAAAAGACTTTGCTCTTTTGTACGCCCAACGAGGACATCATGCCCAGCATATTTGGGCGAGCAGATTGTATAAATGGGCCCTTAAGTGCGCCATAGACTTTCTTGGCGGTCTTGCAAAACTCTAAAAATAATTGAGCTTGTTTGGCGTTACTAAATTGAGCAATAGCATCAGCACTTTTCTGAGTACTTGCATATAGGTCTAGCGGGGCTTCTCCCCAGCTATGGCGCGCAAGAATATCTAATGCTTCTAACTCAAACTCTGCAGCAAAGTTTTCATCGCAATCTGCAAATAGCTTTTCAAATATCCAGCGCATCGTAAAAACGGTTGGACCAGAATCAATGAAGGCATTATCAATATTGACTTGACGTATCTTTCCTCCTGGAGACTGACTCTTTTCTAATACGGTCACATCCAGTCCATGATGTGCAAGCTCAAGAGCGGCAGTGAGTCCACCAATGCCAGCGCCAACGATCAGTATTTTAGGAGATTTGGACATGCTTACCCTGCCAAATTCCCTGCGCCTTTAACACCCTGAAGCGGGTAAACATCGATTCAGAGAAATAAGATTGACCATACGCAGCTTTAATCGCAGAGAGATGAGCGCCTTGCTGGGCGTATTGCTCAAGGGATTGAGCGTTATCCCATATGGTAAAGGTTGCTTGACGCAAGTAGGGCGCTTCTCCAACTCCTGCTGTGAGAATTTTTCCTGATGCTAATGTAATTGCATCTTCTGCAGGCTTTGCTTTTGCCCAAAATTGTCTTGCCTTGCTTGGCTTAATGGATGCTCTTGTTAAGGATGCAATAGGGCCATTCTCTGGGGGGTTGAGATTTGAGCATGACATGGAAAACCCAGACCAAGAACCTCGGCTGGAGTAGGCCTGAACGCTGGCTAAAAAGAATTCATGAGCATGTTCTTGATAGGCTTTGACAATGGCAGAAGATTCTACAAAACGAGCGGCATTATGAGTGCTGTCGAAAACGCAAAAGAAGCCTTGTTTAGAAAGACTGGGTTTAGTGCTAAACCCGCCATTAAATCCGGAGCCTAGTACTTTGCAAAACTGTAGGCCTGGACTATTTTGAAAGGGGGATGTACCAAGGATGTACCTTAAAAATCCCCACCCCCTAGAATTGGACGCAATATCAATTAAACCTAATACTGCTGTCTGATCATTCATTTGATCTTAGGCGTCAATATCATCACTTGCATTACCATCCACAATCCCAAAACGCCTCATTTTGATATAGAGACCTTGTCTTGATAGACCTAGTAGCTCAGCTGCAGATGCCCTATTAGACATCGTTAGATCTAGCGCAGCCAAAATGCACAATTTTTCAATAATGTCGGTAGTCTCAGTCACAATTTGCTTGAGGGGTACCTTGCCAACCAGCTGGGTAAGTTCTTTTGCGTTTTTACCGAGATTATCGGGTTTATCTGCTGGTTGATTTAAGCCTTTAGAAACAGGATGAATACCAATTGCAATTAAGGTAAGCTTTGCGCTCTTAAATCCTACAGCGGAAATTCGGACATCCACAGGCGAACTACCATCATCCGCCGTGATCGTACTTGCATAGTCTTTAATAGAGCCGTGTTCACGTACAGTACCTAAAATAATTTTTAGATCAATGCCAGCTCTTCCTAACCATAACTCTAGAGACTTGCCTAAAACGCTCTCTTTTTGTGTTGATTGAGACATTGAGACGAATGTATTGTTTGTAGTAAGGATTACTCCATTGCTACTGCAAACAATAAATCCATCCTGAAAATCTTCGATAGCCTGAGAGAGTAGTGCAACTTGCTCATTTGCAGTACCCAGGTTAGCAGTCTGAGACTTTGGTTTGATAGATACTAAGCATACATTTTGGTTGCCCTCGCGCAGAAGCGAGCTCGAAATTTCTACATTTTCTTTTAAATTTTCGAGGGTAGATTGGATTGAGGCTTGCAGTATTCCGGATTTAGATTCCAAGAGATAGCTTTGTATTGCCTCATGATCTTTACTGGGGAATAAGTTTACAAATAACTTACCTTGGATTTTTTTCAGATCTCCAACTAAAAAACCGGCTGATTTATTCACTTCAATGATTTTTAATGTTTGACTATCCACAATGAGATAAGCTTGATCAATACTATTGAAGAGTTGTAGATAGCGGTTTTGAATGGCATGAAGATTCGCATAATCACGCTCAATTTCTTGTTGAGATTCAACTAATTTTTGTTGCAGTAATGAGATGCTGCTTAAGTCTTTACCAATGGCTACTAACTTTTTTTGTTTTGGAAAAAATATGGTGCTAAATTGAATTGGAAGAGAGGTGGCTCCATCAATTTCTTGGTTTACTTGCCGCCATTTTTGCTCGTTTTGGTCTTCGCTGATTTTGAGCAGAGCATTAACTTTTGGTTGACTATCAATGGCTACAGTATCAAGCCATTTTTTCCCAACTAGAGATGAGGTATGCGGTGTAATAGGCTTTGATCCATCTACTACTTTTTCAATGATGCCAGATTCATTAACAATGAGTGTTACGTCTACAGATAGAGCGAGTAGCTCAGCTGCTAAATTCACATCTAATGTATTTAATTCAGAAGTATCTAAATTATAAATTTTAGTCACGTTTTATTTTCTACTTATTTTTCTAAGTATTATTTTTCTAATTGGCTGAGATGTTGCTCAAGTTTTTGAACAGATTCCTCAGGGCTAAACGCTTTGACTTCTGCCTGAATGTGATCAAAAGCTTCGGGCGCCTTATTATAAAGCGGGCCGCCGATAAGAACAATGATTTTGGGGTTTTGCGATTTTTGTCTGAGTGTATTAATCAAGTCTGGAAGCCGGTCAAGCTGCTCATTCGTAGAGATCGAAATAGCGATTGCTTGAAGCATCTTTGAAGATACCCCATGGACAATTGAGTCCAAATTAACCTGGTTTGGGCGATGCACTTGCCAACCAGAAAATATTAAAAAATTAGCAAAAATGAGACTGCCTAAACTGTGTTGAGAGCCAGGGAATCCAGTAATAAAAATAGCTTTATTTTGTTGTCGATTTAGTTGATTGGCCTGAAAGAGGTAATCAAGCTTATGAATCACTCTTTCAAGTTTATTTACTCCCATGGATACATCTGCAAAGCTAAGACTATCATCTTCCCATTGCTTGCCAAATTGCCTAGCAATTTCTGGGATGAGTTCTAAAACAATGTAATTAATTGAGGCTCCGTGGGTTTTCAGTATGGTGATGGCAAGTTCAAAAGACCCTTCTTTGGTATCCAGCAAAAGATTGGTGAGTTTGTTAATTTCCTCCTCATCCAACGTATTGCAATATTGATTTGGTTTGGTTTGGGGCGATTGAACCCAATTTTGATTAGAGGAGGTCCTAGATGCCGACGCATCCACTTTGCGTTCAATCTCCCCAATCAAGTCTGGCAATTGAGTGCTGACTACTTCTCTAATGAGTTCTTTTTTAGCTAATGAATTCACCAAATAGCCCTTCAGGTAGTCCTACCTAAGAAATTACAATAAATGTAAAATAATTATTACACTTATGATTAATTTAAAGCAATAAATTTACACAAACTAGGGTTTACACTTAAATATTTCCCTTTATATCAGGGAAAGTACTAGTTTTTGTAGAGAGATTTTGGCGTAAAGTTTTGTTTACACATAGCCACCAAGGCAGCCTCAAAAATGAAGATGAATAAGCCCCTTTATAACCAAGAACAGCGCGCTAGACGTGATGCTACGGTTTGGACCTTGGTCCAGGGAATTTTGGCGCCAATTCAATTCTTGGTATGTCTGATTAGTCTCTCTTTAGTGCTGCGCTATCTCATTACCGGGGATGGGTATGCCTTAGCAACGATTTCAGTAGTCATTAAAACCCTATTTCTCTACTTAATCATGCTGACGGGAAGTATTTGGGAGAAAGTAGTTTTTGGTAAATACCTTTTTGCAGAGAGCTTCTTCTGGGAAGACGTATTTAGTATGTTGGTCATTTCACTTCATAGTCTTTATCTCTATTTTCTATATGACGGGGGTATGAGTCAACGTGGATTAATGTATCTGGCCTTGGCTGCCTACACGTCATATTTTATTAACGCAGGTCAATTCATCTACAAACTCCGTATGGCCCGTTTGCAAATGAGCAAGGGAGTTGCTGCATGAATGCAATCGTTGACTTACCTAAAAATCAACTCAGTAGCGTAGGAAAAAATATTCCTATCTATAAAGAGCGCGGCCAAAGAGAAGTATTTTGTGGTCTTACAGGAATTATTTGGTTGCATCGCAAAATTCAAGATGCCTTCTTCTTGGTAGTAGGCTCGCGAACCTGTGCCCACTTAGTCCAATCAGCTGCCGGGGTAATGATCTTTGCTGAGCCACGTTTTGCCACTGCCATCATTGATGATCGTGACCTCGCTGGAATTGCAGATGCCCATGATGAGTTAGATCGTGTTGTGAAATCTCTGCTAACCCGTCGCCCAGATATCAAAATGCTATTTTTGGTTGGCTCATGTCCATCTGAAGTGATTAAGCTTGATCTTTCACGGGCTGCACAAAGATTAAATAAGGAATTTTTAAATCAATGTCGCATCTTGAGTTATTCAGGTAGTGGGATTGAGACTACCTTCACTCAGGGCGAAGATGCTTGTCTTGCGTCATTGGTAAATGAAATTCCCAAACAAGTGCAAGCAGAGGAAAAGAATCTACTGATTGTGGGTTGTTTACCTGATGTAGTCGAAGATCAATTTCAGCGTTTATTTAATGAGTTAGGAATTTCTCAGGTTTCATTTTTCCCGCCAAAAAATTCCCAGCAAAAGATTGAAATTCATAGTAATACTCAATATCTACTTGCACAGCCATTTTTGGCTGAAACAGCTAGATTAATTGAAGAGCGCGGCGCCAAAAGAATCTCAGCACCGTTCCCATTTGGAATTGAGGGTACAAGTGCATGGCTCAAAGCAGCCGCGAATCAATGGGAAATCAATACTCAGAAATTTGACGAGGTAACACAGCCCAAAATTGAGCGCGCTCAGAAGGCCTTAGCACGTTACATACCAATGCTAGAAAGTAAGCGCATCTCATTTTTCCCGGACTCTCAGCTCGAGATTCCATTGGCGCGCTTTCTTTCTCAAGAGTGCGGTATGAAAGTTCTTGAAATTGGCACTCCATACCTGCATAAGCAGCACCTAGAGGCTGAGTTGGAATTACTTCCTGAACACTCTCGGATCGTGGAGGGTCAGGATGTTGAAAAGCAACTAGACAGATGTCGTGCAGATAAGCCAGACATTGTTGTTTGTGGTTTGGGATTAGCAAATCCCTTAGAGGCAGAAGATATTACGACCAAGTGGTCAATTGAGTTGGTATTTAGCCCTGTACACGGCTATGAGCAGGCTGCAGATTTAGCAGAGCTCTTTGCACGACCTTTAAATCGAAGTATGAGATTAGCGGCCTAAGGGGGAAAGATGCAACTCACTCTATGGACATATGAAGGCCCGCCACATATTGGAGCAATGCGCGTTGCTTCTTCAATGACGGACTTGCATTATGTGCTGCATTCACCACAGGGCGATACCTACGCAGATCTTTTATTTACGATGATTGGACGCTCCCGCAAGCGTCCTCCCGTGACATACACCACTTTTCAGGCCAGAGATTTAGGCGGTGATACAGCGCAGTTATTTCAGGATTCTGTAAACGACGCATATCAGCGTTTTCAACCCAAAGCAATGATCGTGGGCGCTTCATGTACTGCTGAATTGATTCAAGATGATCCAGGTGGTTTAGCGAGAGCACTGAGTTTGCCGATACCAGTGATTCCACTGGAATTACCTTCCTATCAGAAAAAAGAAAACTGGGGCGCTTCAGAAACGTTCTATCACATTGTGCGCGCCTTAGTACCTGCTGATAAAACAATCTCAGCACAGCAGTATCTAGAAAATCGAGTAGCTAATAAACAGGTAGACCAAAAACCCAGCTGCAATATCTTGGGTCCAACTGCCTTGGGCTTTAGAAATCGTGATGATGTACAGGAGATTGTAGGCTTATTGGAATCAATGGGCATAGAGGTCAAGATCATTGCTCCGCTAAATGCTTCTGTCTTGGAATTAAGTCAGATTTCCCAGGCTGATTTCAATATATCGCTCTATCCCGAAATTAGTCAGTTAACTTGTACCTGGTTGAATAAAACGTTTGGTCAGCCATTCACTAAGATTATTCCGATCGGCACTAAAGCAACCAAAGCATTTATTGAAGAGGTGGCACAGCTGGCTAATCTCAATCCTGAGGCTACCCTAGCCAATCAAGAAGAGCGGGCGCGCTGGTATTCAAAATCAGTGGATTCTACCTATCTTACTGATAAGCGAGTATTTATTTTTGGCGATGCAAGTCATGCTATTGCTGCAGCTAAAGTTGCTGCAGAAGAAATTGGCTTCAAAGTAGTAGGTTTAGGAACCTATAGTCGTGAATTCGCTCGCGAAGTGCGTGAAGCAGCAAAACTATATGGTATCGAAGCGCTGATTACCGATGACTATTTAGAGGTTGAGCAAAAGGTTTCTGAATTAGCTCCAGACTTAGTTCTAGGCACTCAAATGGAGCGCCATATTGCCAAGCGATTAGGCATTCCTTGCGCGGTTATTTCAGCGCCAGTGCATGTACAAGATTTTCCTGCTCGTTACTCACCTCAAATGGGTTTTGAGGGTGCTAATGTGTTATTTGATAACTGGATTCATCCCCTCATGATGGGCCTAGAGGAACATCTCATCATGATGTTCCGTGATGACTTTGAATTTAGCGCTAATGCAACATCATCTCATCTAGGCCATGGAAGCCCAAGTGCGAAGGAAAATACTCCGGTTTCGATTCCCGTTGAAGATGATGTTGTTGCTCAAGTAACTCAAGTCAATGCTGAAGTCTTTAATGGTACTAATTCAATTAATCCAGCCAATCTGTGGGATGCTGCCGCTGAAAAAGAATTAGGAAAAATTCCGTTCTTTGTCAGAGGTAAAGCAAGGCGCAATACTGAAAAGTTTGCAGTAGAGCACGGTATCAGTCAGATTACGATCGAAACCCTATACGATGCTAAGGCCCACTATGGCAGATAAGCGTCCTGCTATTCGGGTCACTATCGTAACGATGGATACGCACTTAGCTAGTGCGACCGAAAGGGCTCGCCATGCTCTGAAAAAGAAAATGCCTAGCTTGGAATTGACTATTCATGCTGCCTCAAGTTGGACCGTAGATAGCAAGGCACTAGCAAACTGTATTGAGGATATCCAGTCAGCAGATATTTTGATAGTGACTATGCTCTTTATGGAGGACCATTTCAAGCCGGTGATTGAGGCTCTTAAAGCAAGACGAGAGCATTGCGATGCGATGGTATGTGCAATGTCTGCTGGAGAGGTAGTAAGTCTGACCCGTATGGGCGGATTTGATATGAGTAAACCAGCCAGTGGTTTGATTGGCTTACTTAAGCGACTAAGAGGTAATAAAGAGAAGTCTCAAACTGGTGGTGCTGCTCAAATGCGTATGCTGCGCCGTTTGCCAAAGATTTTACGTTTTATTCCTGGTGGCGCACAGGATGTGCGGGCTTATTTCTTAACCCTGCAATATTGGCTAGGGGGCTCCGAAGAGAATCTGTATTTCATGGTTAAAAATTTAGTCAATCGTTATGCTACCGGTGAACGTGAAGTATTAAAAACAAAAGAGAAGTTAGAAGAGCCAGTAATTTACCCAGATAACGGGATCTATCACCCCCGTCTTCAAGGTCGCATGAGTGAGTCTTTAAGTGATCTACCGAAGTTGGTGAGTGATAAAAAATCTAAAGGCAGGGTAGGCCTGTTATTGCTTAGATCTTATATATTAGCCGGCAATACACTGCATTACGATTCAGCGATTGCTGCTTTAGAGGCTCAAGGCTTGCAAGTATTACCTATATTTGCGGTAGGTCTAGATGCTAGACCTGCAATTGAGCAATTCTTTTTCCAAGACGGAAAAAATGTGGTCGATGCAGTAGTGTCATTGACCGGTTTTTCACTTGTAGGAGGCCCAGCTTATAACGATGCTAAGCAGCAGAAGAGGTGTTGGCATCATTAGATGTTCCTTATCTGGCAGCGCAACCATTAGAGTTTCAAACTCTAAACGATTGGGGTGGCTCAGATCGTGGCTTGTTGCCAGTTGAAAATACTCTGATGATTGCCATTCCAGAGTTGGATGGTGCGATTGTGCCTATGGTATTTGGCGGTCGCGCCGGCGAAGCGGATGTGCAATGTACAGGTTGTCATAAGGCATGTGTCTTTGAGGCCAGCATTAATCGTCATGATATGCACACTTGTGTAGAGCGTACTGCGATGTTGGCAGCGCGAGTCAGCAAACTCATTGCATTACGTAAATCAGAGACTGCTCATCGTAAGGTTGCTTTAGTGATGTTTAATTTCCCACCTAATGCAGGAAGAGTGGGAACTGCTGCACATTTAAGTGTTTTTGAATCCGTCTTCAATACTCTCAAGAGTTTGAAAGCAGAAGGTTACACAGTTGATGTGCCAAATTCTGTAGATGAATTTAGAGATCAGATTCTGGCTGGTAATGCAAAGCAGTTTGGTACTGATGCAAACGTACATGCCCAAATCAGTACAGAGGATCACATTAAGCGAGAGCCTTGGCTTAAAGAGATTGAGACTCAGTGGGGTCCAGCTCCTGGGAAGTTCTTGACTAATGGTTCATCACTCTTTGTTCTGGGTAAGCAGTTTGGTAATGTGTTTGTGGCGCTTCAGCCGGGTTTTGGTTATGAAGGCGACCCAATGCGTTTGCTGCATGAAAAAGGATTTGCTCCTACTCATGCGTTCTCCGCGTTCTATCGTTATTTACGTGAAGATTTTGCTGCTTCAGCTGTACTGCATTTTGGTACTCATGGCGCGCTTGAATTTATGCCTGGTAAGCAATCTGGTATGTCCGGCTCGTGCTGGCCTGACCGTTTGATTAATGATTTACCGAATCTTTATATATATGCATCTAATAACCCATCAGAGGGTGCAATCGCTAAGAGACGTGCTGGTGCAACGCTTATTAGTTACCTAACTCCACCAGTTTCTCAAGCAGGTTTATATCAAGGTTTATCCGAGTTAAAAGAGTCTGTAGAGCATTGGCGCAAAGCGGTTCCTGAAGAAAATATCCAAAAAAATACTCATGTTTGGGATGCAAATGCACAAGAGCTATTAGATTCTCTACAAGCACAGGCAGTGACATTGGAGTTCTTATCTGCAGAGCCTGCCTTAAAAACTCTAGATGTAGATACTGTCAATAAGGCGGTCATGCATTTAAGTGAGCAAATACTGGAGCTTGAGTACACATTGATTCCTTATGGCTTGCATATATTGGGTAGCCCGATTAGTACTGAGCAAAGCTTAGATATGCTGATGAGTTACGCATCAGTGCAAGAAGGAGAGATTCAGGATTTCTCTAGAGAGATGATGAATGCATTGATTCATAGCCAAAGTCTTGATCAATTTGCCAAGAATCAAAAGCTAGTATTAACTCCCAGCTTAAGAGAAGAGTTGAATCAGGTCTTGAGTATGCATCGTGACATGCAATCTGATAGTGAAATGCAGGGCATTTTGAAGGCTTTGGAAGGTCGCTATATCCGTCCAGCACCAGGCGGTGATGTTTTGAGAAACCCACAAGTACTTCCTACCGGCAGAAATGTTCACGGCTTTGATCCATTCCGCATCCCAAGTAAGTTTGCTATGAAGGATGGTCTATACCAGGCCAACAAAATTCTGGAAAGATATCAGGCAGATGGCAATCCATTACCAGAATCTATCGCAATGGTACTCTGGGGTACTGACAACTTAAAAACAGAGGGTGGCCCAATCGCGCAAATCTTTGCTTTGATGGGCGCTCTTCCACGTTTTGATAGTTTCGGCAGGTTAGCTGGTGCTCAACTGTTAACTCTAGAGGAATTGGGACGCCCGCGCATTGATGTCATGGTGTCCATTTCTGGAATCTTTAGAGACCTCATGCCTTTGCAAATTAAGATTTTGGCCGAAGCTGCTTACCTGGCTGCTGCAGCTGATGAGCCTATCGAGCAAAATTTCATTCGTAAGCATGCGCTTGCTTATCAAAAAGCCAATGGATGTGATTTAGAGACTGCAGCCTTACGGGTCTTTGGTAATGCTGAAAGTGCCTATGGTGCCAATGTCAATATGATGATTGATAACGGCTTATGGCAAGACGAAAATGAATTAGCAGAGACCTATACCCGTCGTAAAAGTTTTGCTTATGGCAGATCAGGTACTCCAGTACTACAAAGCGATTTACTTAACTGCATTCTTGCAGATGTCGAGTTGACTTATCAAAACCTGGATTCAATCGAATTAGGTGTGACAACTATTGATACTTACTTTGACACCTTAGGCGGTGTGAGTCGTGCCGTCCGTCGTGCTAAAGGTGGTGTAGCAGCACCCGTCTATATTGGTGACCAAACTAAGGGTGATGCAGTTGTAAGATCATTAAATGAGCAAGTTTCTTTGGAAACTCGTTCACGCATGCTCAATCCTAAGTGGTATGAGGGCATGCTCAAACATGGTTATGAAGGTGTACGTCAGCTAGAGAGTCACCTTACTAACACAGTAGGTTGGTCAGCCACTACGGGTCAGGTTGAGCCTTGGGTTTATCAGCACCTTACTCAAACATTCATATTAGACCCAGAAATGCGCGAGCGTTTAATGAGTTTGAACCCAGCATCATCAGCGAAAGTTGCGAGTCGCTTATTAGAGGCATCAGATAGAAATTATTGGAAGCCAGAGCCATCAGTACTCGAGACATTACGTCGCGTTGCTAATGATTTTGAAGATCGACTTGAAGGTGTATACGAGGGAGTGCATATTTAATGGAAACGGTAAACATACCAATTTCTTCTATCAACACGCGAACTAAGCCATTAGATGGCGAAGGCAGCTTGCAAGTTCATCTAGATCCAAATGAAAAAATTGGCAATGCAAAAGTGTTTGCGATCTATGGAAAGGGTGGAATTGGAAAAAGCACTACTTCTTCTAATCTTTCCGCAGCTTTCTCGCTATTAGGAAAGCGAGTGATTCAGATTGGGTGCGATCCAAAACATGACTCTACTTTTACCTTGACCAAAAAGCTAGTACCTACAGTGATTGATATTTTGGAGTCAGTAGATTTTCACTCTGAAGAATTGCGTGTTGAGGATTTTGTCTATGAGGGTTTTAATGGTGTGATGTGTGTCGAAGCCGGAGGTCCTCCTGCTGGAACGGGCTGTGGTGGCTACGTCGTTGGGCAAACAGTAAAGCTATTAAAGGAGCACCATTTACTAGAAGATACCGATATCGTAATTTTCGACGTATTGGGTGACGTTGTGTGTGGTGGTTTTGCAGCACCCTTACAGCATGCTGATCGAGCTTTGATTGTTGCTGCTAATGACTTTGATTCGATCTTTGCGATGAATCGCATTGTTCAAGCAATTAGTGCAAAGGCTAAAAATTACAACGTTCGTTTAGGTGGTGTAATTGCTAATCGCAGCCAAGACACAGATCAGATCGATAAATTCAACGATCGAGTTGGCCTTAAGAAAATGGCGCATTTCCCTGACTTAGATGCTATTCGTAAAAGTCGTTTGAAGAAATGCACGATATTTGAAATGGAATCTACCCCTGAAATTGAGGCTGTGAAAGAAGAATATCTCCGCTTGGCAGCAAGCTTGCTTTTAGAAGATGACCCATTGTTGATGGAGTCTCTTAAAGATCGTGAAATCTTTGATTTATTGGGATTTGATTAATCATGGATGCAATCTCATATTTAGATCGTCGCAGTAAGCTGCAGGACTATTTTGATCGCACTGCTAATGATGCTTGGGCAAAACTCACATCAGATGCACCAGTGAGCGGTATTCGTGCAACTGTGAGAGCGGGGCGCGATCAGATGCGTAGTAGCATTGTTAATCGCTTACCGGAACAATTACACGGCAAAAGAGTCTTGGATGCGGGCTGTGGAACCGGTGCTTTAGCGCTGGAGTTGGCAAATAAGGGAGCGCATGTCACTGCGGTTGATCTATCTCCCAACTTAATTGAGCTTGCAAAAAGCAGAATTCCTGAGAGCGAGCGCAAAAATATTGAGTTCTATGCAGGGGATATGCTCGATGATGCTTATGGTGACTTTGATTACGTCATTGGTATGGATTCGATGATTCATTACTGCGCAAAAGACATGTTAATTGTTTTGGAGAAGTTATCTCCGCGCGTATCTGAAAAAATTCTCTTTACTTTTGCCCCTAGCACGCTACCCCTTGAGTTGATGATTCGATTTGGTCGTCTTTTCCCAAGAAAAGATAGAGCGCCATTTATTGAGCCCATTAGTTATTCAAAACTACATAAATCAATTAATCAGTCACCTTGGTTTGTGGGCTGGGAAACGCCATTTACGCAATTAGTATCTAGTGGCTTTTATAAATCACAACTCATGGAGTTGAAGAAACAATCATGATGAACATGTCTAAAATCGCAAAAGCCTGGACGAGGATTCATCCTCGCTTTTTGCCTTTTGCAGACGTGGCAACCCCTGATTTGCCTTTGGGGCGTCTTCTAAGATTGTCCTTGTTTCAAGTTTCTGTTGGCATGGCTACTTCACTGCTCGTCGGCACTCTTAATCGCGTGATGATTGTGGAGATGAGCATAGACGCATGGTTGGTGGCCTTAATGGTTGCATTGCCTTTAGTTTTCGCTCCATTTAGAGCATTGATTGGGCATAAGTCTGATACGCATCGTTCTATCTTAGGTTGGAAAAGGGTTCCTTATATCTGGATGGGAACTTGGCTACAGTTTGGCGGGCTGGCCATCATGCCATTCGCTTTGATCTTGTTGTCTGGCGATACTCACTGGCCTATTTGGTTTAGCTATATTGGCAGCACATTGGCATTTTTATTGGTTGGTGCTGGCATGCAAACCACTCAAACTGCTGGTTTAGCGCTTGCAACAGATTTGGCAGATGAAAAAAATAGACCACGTGTTGTTGCCATGATGTATGTCATGTTATTAGTTGGTATGGTGCTGAGTGGGGTTGTTTTCAGTCTGTTTCTGAATCCCTTTAGCCCAATGCAATTAATCAGAGTAATACAGGGTGTTGCTATCCTGACTCTGTTCCTGAATCTCTTTGCTTTATGGAAACAAGAAGTTCGGCAGCCTAGAAATACTTCCCCTGATATTCCTCAGCCAAAATTTAATCAAAGTTGGTATGCATTCATTAAAAAACCACATGTACGTCGTTTTTTAGTCATGCTTGGCCTGGGCACTACTGGTTTTAGCATGCAAGACATTATCTTGGAGCCCTATGGCGGCGAGATTTTGCAGTTGGATGTTTCTGCAACCAGTTTTTTAACTGCATTAATTGCTTTTGGATCTTTGCTGGCATTTTCGCTTTCAGCCAGATGGCTCGGGCGTGGTTTTAATGCTCACAGAATAGCTGCATTTGGTTTACTGCTAGGTTTAATTGCATTTACATTGGTTATTTTTTCGGAGCCCATGGGTTCTTCGAATTTATTCAGACTAGGCGCGCTCTTAATCGGGTTTAGTGGCGGCTTATTTGCAGTGAGTACCTTAACGATTGCAATGAGTATGGATGAAGAGAATATGACCGGCATGGTCATCGGTGCTTGGGGGGCAGTAACAGCCACTTGTTCTGGGATTGGTATGTTGTTAGGTGGCGCTATTAGGGATCTCGTTGGTCAGTTAGCAACTAGCGGAGCCATTGGCGCAGCTTTAATGAATCCTGCAACTGGATATAGCTTTGTTTATCACATCGAGATTTATTTATTGTTTATTACTTTGGTTGCATTAGGTCCTTTGGTAGCTAAAAGGGCAGTTTTAGATGTTTCAAAAACGAGTAAGTTTGGTCTAGCTGATTTTCCAGGCTAGTTTTTAAGGAAGGGGAGAAAAATGGGTACGGGTGCAATTACACAATATATCGACGTAGCTCAAGTCGTTTTTTATATATTCTTACTTTTCTTTGTTGGGTTAGTGATCTACCTCACATTGGAAAGTAAACGAGAGGGATTTCCACTGGAAACTGAGCGCTTTGGTCAGGTACGCCGTGAAGATGGCATCTTGGGTATGCCAAGAGTGAAAAAATTTGTAACTGAGTTTGGCAAGACTTACTACGCTCCGCTCGAAACACCTCCTGAGCCAGAAAAAGTCTCCGCAGTTCCGATTCATCCTTGGAACGGGGCACCGTTAGCACCAGTAGGTAATCCTTTGTTAGCTGGTGTAGGACCAGGCTCTTATGCAAATCGCGCCGATCATGTTGATTACGACTTAGAGGGCCATGCCCGTATTCGTCCATTACGCAATCTTCCGAAGTTTGCTATCTCTACTATCGACATCAATCCAATTGGATTAGAGGTGATCGGTGCGGATGGCCATGTGGGTGGCAAAGTGACTGATGTCTGGATTGATCACATGGAGATGATGATTCGCTACCTTGAGGTGGATACAAGTGGCAATAAAGTATTGCTGCCAATTAACTTCTCACGTATCGGAAAACACAATATTCAAGTGCAATCAATTCTGTCAAATCAATTTGCACAGGTGCCAAAAACGAAGCATCCAGAGGAAGTCACTCTTCTGGAAGAAGAAAAAATCATGGCGTACTTTGGTGCAGGTACTCTGTATGCAACACCTGAGCGTCAGGAGCCATTGGCATGAGTCTAGATATCCATAGTAGTCCAGAGCATGAGTTTGAGGCCGAGTTTGGCCTTCCTGAAAAGCTGCCAAAGGATGAGCGTATTTTGTGGCAGGGTTCCCCTGACACAAAGACCATCTTAGCGAAGGTTTTTCATATCAAACTATTGGCTATTTATTTTGGATTGCTATTGGCTTATCGTCTTGTAGCTGGCTTTAGTGATGGTGAGCCTGTAACAGCTATCTTGTATTCAGCGCTGACGATTTCAGCTTTATCAATCCTAGGTCTTGCATTAGTGGGGCTGATTGGGTATTTAGTTGCTTCAACCGCGGTTTATACCATCACCAATAAGCGTGTGGTGATGCGTATTGGAATTGTGCTGAATATGACTTTCAATTTCCCCTTGAAAATGATTGAGTCAGCAGATTGTGGGTTTACTAAAGCAGGTACTGGCGATATTTATCTAAAGTTAAGCAAGGGAACCAAAATTGCCATATTTCATTTATGGCCGCATTCAAGACCTGGTAAGTGGGCTACTCCCCAGCCAACTTTAAGGGGAATCAAAAGCTGTGCCGAAGTTGCACAAATTTTGGTGGATGCATGGGCATTAGAAAATAACGTCATTTCTCGCTCTGTTCAGTCAAACGCAACCAAGATCGTTAATGCAAAAACTTCCTACACGGAGGTTGAAGCAGCATGATTTTGCGTATGAACACCATCCAGATGCAAAACTATATTGCATTGTTTATCGTCTCAATGCTGGCGATGGTGATTCTATTGGTTGGAAACTTTGTTCACTCAGGAAAATTAGAACATCAAATAGATGCAGATATCGTTGCTAAGAAAACGCTGTATTTCAGAGATCTACCAAGCGGTGCAGTCGGGGTGATTTCTGCAGATAACGGTCTAATGATTGCTCAGGTTGAAGGACAAGCTGGTTTCGTAAGGGGCATTTTGAGAGCTTTGGCACGTGACCGACGTATTCGTCAAATTTCCAGTGACGATGCTTTTGAACTAATTAGTCGTGCAGATGGAAGGCTAACCTTGATTGATTTAGCCACCAATAATCGAATCGATTTAGAGTCATTTGGAAAAGATAACGCAGCTGAATTTGCAGCATTTTTAAATATTTCGAGATAACTATGTCAAAACAAACAGTGCCTTGTCATGTCGATATGTCAAACACCGCTGAATTTCTCTACGCTCACGTGGATTTAAGTGGCATTCAGGTTGGTCCTGGAGATGAAGTATTGGTTCATGATCCTATTGTGGACATCAACTTTGGTGAAGTGCTCAGTTATGACCGTACTGCTACCGTCTCTAAGGCAGGTATCTTTTCACGACTTTGGGTCTATTTAACCGCAAGGTTAGAGGTCACCATGTTGTATGAGGTGAGCTTCTCAACTACTCGATTTAGTAAGACTAAAAAATATCCTCGACGAGCCCCTATCAAAGAGTCTACCCCCATTATTTTGCATGAAGGAGTAAAAGTATGAGTGCCACTGCGCCAACAATGTCAATGGGGCGTCCGATTAATGAGTCTACTGATCGTGCGCTTGAGAATACGATTCTCAGTCCACGCTTTTACACCACTGACTTTAATGAGATGGATCGCTTTGATATCTCATCAGTAAAGCTGGAGTGGGACAGACTCATGCAAGAGTTTGACCAAGATATTAATCGGGCCCATTTTCAACGTCCTGAAGATATGTCTAGGGATTACTCACATCTTCCTGAGGGTCTATACCAAGAGTTCTTGGACTTTTTGATTAGCTCAATTACCTCTGAATTTTCTGGCTGCGTACTCTATTCAGAGATTAAAAAATCAATTAATAATCCTGAGCTCAAAAATCTGTTTTCTTATATGGCCCGTGATGAGAGTAGACATGCCGGCTTTATTAATCAGTGGCTCAAAGATTTTGGAATCGGCGTTGATTTAGGATTTTTAGCAAGAACTAAAAAATATACCTTCTTCAAACCAAAGTTTATTTTTTACGCAACCTATCTATCAGAAAAGATCGGTTATGCCCGTTACATCATGATTTTCCGCATCATTCAGAAAAAGCCTGAGCTTCGCTTTCACCCGATCTTCTTATGGTTTGAGAAGTGGTGCAATGATGAATTCCGTCATGGTGAAGCATTTGCATTGTTGATGCGCTCTAATCCTAAATTACTAAGTGGCGTGAACCGTCTATGGATACGCTTTTTCTTGATCGCAGTCTATGCGACTATGTATGTAAGAGATCATTCGCGACCTGAATTTCACAAGGCGCTTGGAGTATCACCTACAGACTATGATCGGCAGGTTCTAAAAATCACTTCAGATATATCTAAGCAAGTATTCCCTTTCACGATCAACCTTGATGATCATCGAGTTTGGGAAGGATTTGAAAAACTCAGAAGAATCTCTGATGAGGTTGAGGAGCTTAAACAAAAAGGTGGATTCCTCTCGGCGATTAAGCGTGGTGGTTTGGCTGCTAGAGCTGCTGCAACCTTCTTACATATTTATCTATTGCCAGTAGTTCCTAATGAATTGCCGGCCGATATTCGTTTAGCACCTGTTTGGTAGGTCATTATGTATTTCTGGATAAGCCCACTCATCTTTACCATCTTTGTATGGTGGCTTAGCACGGGCCTGATTCTGAAGATTAATGGTTTGCCTAAGGAATTTTTCAAGACCATCTTTGTATTTTCTCTGATCGTTTTATTGATGGCTTTTTGGGGGTTGGGAATTTCAAGCCAGCAGGCCACAGTGGCCGGTGCTTATTGTTCGTTTACCTGCGCAATCATTATTTGGGGTTGGCAAGAACTTGCTTTTTTATTGGGTTACATTACTGGCTCGCGACGCTCAGACTGCCCTCAAGGACTAAGTGGTATACGACGTGCTTGGTATGCATTTCAAACTATTAACTATCATGAGATGACTTTGCTAGGTTTGGGCGTTGGTTTATTCCTAATGAATCTGGAAGCTGTTAACCAAACCGGCTTTTGGACCTATATCATTCTTTGGGGTATGCGACAAAGTACCAAGATTAATATTTTCTTGGGAGTGCTGAACTTTAATGAAGCGTTCTTGCCTCAGCATTTGAAATATCTCATTACTTACTTTAGGCGTAAGGCAATGAATCTTTTGATGCCATTCTCCATCTTAGTTTCGGTGTTATTTTTAATTCCGATCTGGCTGCGTGCTGCTTCTGACTCCTCTGCTTATGAAAATACATCATCGGCATTATTGGGCACGCTACTAGCGCTGGGTTTGTTAGAGCATTTATTTCTTGTTATGCCATTTCCTAGTGAATTGCTATGGAAATGGGGTTATAAAAATCATCGTTAAGTAACGGTACAGAATGCTCTCTAAAAAAACCATCTATCTTGCTCAACCACGAGGCTTTTGCGCCGGGGTAGAGAGGGCTATTCTCATTGTGGAAGAGGCGCTCAAGAAATACGGTGCACCAATTTATGTGCGTCATGAAATTATTCATAACGCTTACGTAGTAAAAGAATTTGAGTCGCGTGGTGTGGTATTTATTAATCAATTAGATAAAGTACCCAAGGGCGCAATTCTAATTTTTAGTGCGCATGGAGTATCAAAGGCGGTACGTTATGAAGCGGATGAACGTCAATTTCAGGTATTTGATGCCACTTGCCCCTTAGTGGCAAAAGTTCATGCTGAAGTAGTTAGTCTAAAAGAACGTAGCTATCAAATTATTATGATCGGTCATCGTGGGCATCCAGAGGTTGAGGGAACTATGGGGCAGGTTGACTCATCCATTCATTTGATAGAGCATGTATCCGATGTTGATCTTCTTACTTTTGATAAAGATGATTTACTTGCTTACGTTACTCAAACTACTTTGTCGGTTGATGAGACGCAAGAGATTACTGCTGCATTAATGAAAAAATATCCTCAGATTCATGCTCCAAAGAGGCAAGACATTTGTTATGCCACTCAAAATCGACAAGATGCTGTCAAAGCCATGATTCCACACGTTGATATCGTTATTGTTGTTGGTAGTCAAAACAGCTCTAATTCAAAGCGTTTACAGGAGTTAGCAAGTAGCTTGAAGGTGCCAGCATTTTTGGTGGATGACCCCAGTCAAATTAAGTCTGAATGGTTTAAATCAGTTAAGAGTATTGGGGTCACAGCAGGCGCCTCAGCCCCCGAGTCTTTAACCAGCAAAATCATTGATACGATCAATTCTCGTTACCGGGGTTCTGTTGTCCCTATGCCTGGAATTGAAGAAACCATTAATTTTTCCCTCCCAAAAGGTCTATTGCAGGCTGCCTAGGTCGAAATGGCGCTTTCCCTTTGATATATAAGGGTTTTCACTGGTAAAAACAGCCTAAAAAAGTGTCAAATTTAATTGACACTTTAAAATGTCAATGACAAAATCATTTACATGAATCTGCCAGAACCAAGAGCAATTTTGACGCTTTTAAAGCCCATTACATGGTTTCCGCCAATGTGGGCATTTGCTTGCGGATCTATTACTGGCAGTGAACAAATCTTTGAGAATCTTCCTATATTTTTTCTAGGTTTGTTGCTCACAGGTCCTCTTGTATGTGCTTCAAGCCAAGCAGTTAACGATTGGTATGACAGGCATGTAGATGCAATTAATGAACCAAATCGACCGATTCCCTCGGGCCGTATTCCCGGAAGATGGGGTCTTTCTATCGCAGTGATTTGGTCATTAATTTCTTTGTGGGTTGGAAGTTTCTTAGGCCTCATTGGATTTTTAGCAACTGCTTTAGCTTTAGTGCTGGCTTGGTTCTACAGCATGCCACCTATTCGCTTTAAAAATAATGGTTGGTTTGGCAATCTTGCTTGTGGTGTAAGTTACGAGGGCTTGGCTTGGGTTACCGGCGCTACTTTGCTATCTGCTGGGGCATTGCCAAGTAAGCCATCTCTTCTGCTTGCAGGTTTATATAGTGCGAGTGCTCACGGAATTATGACCTTGAATGATTTCAAAGCAATAGAGGGCGATCGACAAATGGGAGTGAGATCACTGCCTGTTCAGCTCGGCGCAAAGAAAGCAGCGCAAGTTGCAACTTTATTTATGTTGGCGCCACAAGTGATCGTATTGGCTTTATTACTGCTATGGGGTAAGCCGAGTTATGCAATAGCGATTGCTGTACTAATGATTGGGCAAATTGTTTTACTGCGAGATTTCTTAAAAAGACCTATCGAAAAAGCACTCTTTTACAGTGGCTTTGGAGTTCCCCTTTTAGTTTCTGGAATGATGGTGGCTGCATTTGCAGTCAATAGCTTAGGGCTAGAGATATGAGTATTACTTTGACCCAACCACTATTTCAATCATCGACCTTTGGATGGATCAGTATTGTGCGTCTGGGTTTTGTGCAAGCAGCTATCGGCGCGATTGTGGTCATGACCACCTCAACTTTAAATCGCATCATGGTGGTGGAGTTAGCGTTGCCAGCGAGTCTTCCCGGCTTATTGGTAGCAATTCATTATTTTGTTCAGGTTATCAGGCCACGCATGGGATTTGAGTCTGATATTGGCGGGAAAAGAACGCCATGGATTATTGGCGGTATTGGATTATTGGCATTGGGAGGTTTTGGTGCTGCAATCGCTACGACTCTCATGGGCGTTAACTTAATCATTGGTATTGCGGCGGCAATTGTCGCTTTCTTCTTCATTGGGATTGGTGTCAGTATGAGCGGTACTTCTTTGCTAGCCCTGCTAGCAAAGGGTGTGAGCGATGAGAGAAGGGCGGCTGCGGCCACCACAGTCTGGCTCATGATGATTTTTGGATTTGCGCTGACCAGTGGTATTGCGGGAAAATTTTTAGATCCCTATTCACCAGAGAAGGTCATCTTAATTTCAGGAATTATCTCCTCTCTTGCCTGCGTCATTGCTGTGTCAGCTTTATATAGGCTTGAGGGTGAAACACTCGAAAATAAACACACTAGCACTACTCAAAAAATTCCTTTTAAGGTCGCGTTGACAGACATTCTGTCTGATCCAGATACTAGAAAATTTACGATCTTTATTTTTCTATCAATGTTTGCCTTTAGCGCACAGGATTTAATTCTGGAGCCTTTCGCCGGTATGATTTTTAAATATTCTCTCGGTGAGACAACCAGTCTTTCTGGAATCCAGCACTCAGGAGTACTGACTGGCATGCTTTTAGTAGCGGTCTGTGGCTCTAGTCGATTGAGACAGTACTTTGGATCACTCAGGTCTTGGATGATTTATGGCTGCCTAGCTTCAGCATTGGCAATGTTTGGTTTGGTGATCGCCGGAATCCTTGAAGGAGACTGGCCATTAAAGCTCAATGTATTTATTTTGGGTCTTGCTAACGGCGCATTCTCTATTGCGGCAATCGCATCTATGATGCGCTTAGCAGTTGTTGGTGTTGGTGGCAAAGAAGGGGTCCGCATCGGTCTCTGGGGAGGGGCCCAAGCTATTGCATTTGGTCTTGGTGGTCTTTTAGGGGCTGGTGCCAGTGATCTAGCGCGCTCTATTTTTATCAATCCAGCATCGGCATACTCTTCAGTCTTTTTTATTGAAGCAATTTTATTTATTGCTTCTGCATACATGGCATCTTTGGTTGAGAGAAAACAAATTAGCATCAGTGGAGCGAGGTAAAACATGACAACAGAATTTATTTACGATGCAGTAGTTGTTGGTGGTGGACCTGCGGGTGCCACTGCAGCTCAAACGCTTGCTCAAAAGGGCAAACATGTCTTACTGCTAGATAAGCGCGGACGTATTAAGCCTTGCGGCGGAGCAATACCACCACGTTTAATTAAGGATTTTCAGATTCCAGACGAGCTGTTGGTTGCTAAAGCAAAATCAGCGCGGATGGTTTCACCTCTTGGAAAAGCAGTAGACATCCCAATTGAAAACGGTTTTGTGGGAATGGTCGATCGTGCCCAGTTTGATGAATGGCTCAGGAAGCGTGCAGTTGCATCAGGGGCAGTACGTGAGGATGGATTATTCGAAACTCTACAACGAGAAGGTGTCAATGTTCGTATTTACTATCGCACACGAGGAGCTCTTGATGGAGACCACGGGACGCTAAAAAGCGTATTGGCTAAAGCAGTGGTTGGGGCAGATGGTGCCAAATCACAGGTAGGTAGAAGTGCAGGCGTAAAAGGATGCGCTGAGGCAAATTATGTTTTTGCTTATCACGAAATTATTAAAACTCCAGCTGATAAACCTTCTTCATTTGATGGTACTCGGTGTGATGTCTTGTATCAAAAGCCAGTCTCTCCAGATTTCTATGGCTGGGTATTTCCTCATGGTGACACCATTAGTGTTGGCACAGGTAGCGCTGATAAAGGCTTCTCTCTTAGAAATGCAGTTGCTAAGCTTCGGGCTGATATCGGTTTAGATGGGGCTGAACTCATTCGTCATGAGGGTGCGCCCTTACCGATGAAGCCATTGAAGAAGTGGGATGATGGGCAGCAAGTTGTTCTCGCCGGTGATGCTGCTGGTGTCGTTGCTCCTGCCTCAGGCGAGGGTATTTATTACGCGATGCTCGGTGGCCAATTAGCTGGTGAAGCAGTTGCTGAGTTTGTCGAGACTAAAGATCCCGCAAAACTTCAATTGGCCCGTAAGCGCTTTATGAAAGAACACCGCATGACCTTTTTAGTTTTAGGCGTCATGCAATATTTCTGGTATTCAACGGATAAAAGACGTGAGAGCTTTGTCAAGATGTGTGAAGACAAGGATGTTCAAAAACTCACATTTGAGTCTTATATGAATAAAAAGCTAGTACGTAAAAAGCCTATGGCGCACCTCAAAATCTTTATTAAAGATATGGGGCATCTATTGGGGTTGGCCAAGGTATGAAGCGTTTTTTTCAGCAAAAGTATATTTGGCTTATAGCCACGTGGATGGTGAGTACCGCAGTCTTGGGTGGTTTGGCTACTAAGTTAGGCCCCTGGTACTTCTCACTGATTCAGCCGCCTTGGAAACCCCCAGATTGGTCATTTGGGGTTATTTGGACCATTATTTTTGTTCTCTCTGCATTGGCTTGGATGGTTGCATTTGAGAGTAAGCCAACGCAGTCTCAGAAAAATAAAATCACGATTCTTTTTGTATTGAACGGTTTTTTTAATGTACTCTGGAGTGTTTTTTATTTCAGGATGCATCATCCAGATTGGTCATTGATAGAGGCATTTTTCCTCTGGGGTTCAGTGCTTGCCATTATTTTGGTGATGTGGCCTATCCGTAGAGTAGCTGCCTACCTCATGGTTCCATATTTTATTTGGGTCACGATTGCGATGCGTCTTAATTGGGAGACGCTGGTTTTGAATCCTGGGGCTTATTAGGCGTATGCCAGGCATGAAGCTGCTCAATCTTGGTGTTAATCACCACACAGCTCCTATTGATATTCGGGAGAGTGTGGCGGTCGCTCCTGAGGTTTTGCACGACTCTTTGATAGATTTACGTCAATATCTACAAAGAGCAGATGCTGAGCATCAACCAGAGGTAGCCATTCTGTCTACTTGCAATCGGATGGAAATTTATTGTGCTGCAAATGATGTTGAGTACGAAGATCATCATTTAGAAAGTCGCGCGTTTGAATGGCTTGCCGCTCAAAATAATGTTCATAAAAACGAATTACTCCCCTATATCTACTCAGCTAAAGAAAGCGATGCGGTCAAGCATGCATTTAGGGTGGGTAGTGGTTTAGATTCTATGGTTCTGGGGGAAACTCAAATCCTAGGACAGATGAAAAAAGCGATAGAAAATGCTAATCAAGTAGGTACTTTGGGCGCTTACCTGAAGCCTTTATTTGATAAAACATTTTCGGTGGCAAAGGTAGTTCGAGGTAATACTCAAATTGGCGCCCACTCAGTCTCAATGGCGGGCGCTTCCATCAAATTGGTTGAGCGGATTTTTGGCAAGATCAGTGATTGCAATGTTCTATTTATTGGTGCGGGAGAAATGATTGGCCTATGTGCAAATCATTTCGCCAGTAAGAGCCCCAAGAAAATTGCTATCTCTAATCGAACCATTGATCGCGGTAGTGAATTAATTCAAACTTTTTCCAGCCAAAATCTGCAGACAGAAGTCTTTCCTTTGGCCGATTTGCCGCATCAGTTAAATCAATACGACGTGGTTGTTTCCTGTACTGCTAGCTCTTTACCGATTGTAGGCATGGGAATGGTTAAAACGGCACTCAAGGCTCGCCAGTCTCGTCCCTTAGTATTAATCGACCTTGCGGTACCCAGAGACTTTGAGCCCGAAATTAAGAGTTTAAAAAATGCTTATCTTTATTCAATTGATGATCTAGGTGAAATAGTCAATACAGGAAAAGCAAATCGGGCTGAATCTATTGGTGAAGCAGAGAAAATTATTGAAAAAGGGGTGGTCGAGTTTTATGAAACCCTAGAGAAGAGGGCGGTTGTTCCTATCATTAAGTCAATTCAGGATGTAGGTGAACAATATCAAAAGATTGAACTGGAAAAAGCAAGCAAAAGAATTGCAAAAGGGGAGGATCCCATGCTGGTTCTTTCCCATATGGCGATTGCACTGGCAAATAAGTTTATGCATGCTCCAATTCATGCTTTAAAGCAGTCTTCCGATGCCAATTTGGAAGAGTATAAAAAAATCATATCTAAAATTTACTCATCGAAATGAGGTGGCTATGCTCAAAATGACTAACCTCCTTGAAACCATATCGAACCCGCAAGACTTGAGGGAGCAGGAGCCATCTAAGCTTCCTCAAATTGCACGTGAATTAAGAAATTTCATATTGAGCTCGGTTTCAAGCACGGGAGGACATCTCTCTTCTAACTTAGGAACTGTAGAGCTTGCCGTTGCACTACATTATGTCTTTGATACTCCTTATGACCGTTTGGTTTGGGATGTGGGTCATCAAAGCTATGCCCATAAAGTTCTCACGGGTCGTAGAGAGGCGATGTCGGGCTTAAGGCAGTTTGGTGGTATCTCAGGCTTTCCTAAGCGTAGTGAAAGTGAATATGACGCATTTGGAACTGCCCATTCATCTACTAGTATTTCAGCAGCCTTGGGCATGGCGGTAGCTGCTAAAACTAAAAATGAGAAGCGTAATGTAGTAGCCATTATTGGTGATGGAGCAATGAGTGCTGGTATGGCATTTGAGGCGATGAATAACGCCGGCGTGAATAAAAAAGTGCCGCTCATTGTGATTCTGAATGATAACGAGATGTCTATTTCACCGGCCGTAGGGGCATTGAATCGCTACCTAGTGAAACTCATTTCTGGTTCTATGTACGCAGCTACTAAACGCGGTATAGATAAAGTACTCTCAGTGGCGCCACCTATTCGTGAATTTGCAAAACGATTAGAGGGTCATGCAAAAGGGATGGTAGGTCCCGCAACTATTTTTGAAGAGTTTGGTTTTGACTATTACGGTCCGATTGATGGTCATAACTTAGAAGTCTTGATTTCAACTTTACAAAATATTAAAGCCCTTGCTCAAACTGAGGGGCCTCAGTTTCTTCATATCATTACTAAAAAAGGCAAAGGCTATTCCTTAGCCGAGCAAGACCCGATTGCCTATCATGGCCCAAGTGCATTTGATCCGATGGCAGGGATCGTTACCAAGCTAGCGGTCAAGAAAACCTATACCCAGGTATTTGGTGAGTGGCTATGTGATATGGCGGAGGTCGATGAGCGCTTGATCGCTATTACACCTGCGATGCGAGAGGGTTCTGGATTGGTCGAATTTGAAAAACGATTTCCGGATCGTTATTACGATGTAGGAATAGCGGAGCAACATGCTGTTACCTTTGCCGCTGGAATTTCTTGTGAGGGGCTTAAGCCTGTAGTCGCGATTTATTCAACATTCTTACAGCGTGGTTATGACCAGCTAATACATGACGTAACCTTGCAAAACTTGCCGATGGTATTTGCAATTGATCGAGCTGGTATGGTTGGTGCGGATGGTGCAACGCATGCCGGAGTCTTTGATATTGCTTTCTTACGCTGCTTACCGAATTTAATCCTGATGACACCATCAAACGAGCAGGAATGCCGAGCGATGCTCACAACTGCCTTTAAACACGATGGCCCTGCCGCTGTGCGTTATCCACGTGGTTCCGGGGCTGGGCTAGAAACAACGGGTCAGTCTTTGGCTGTGCTGCCAGTTGGTAAAGGACTGGTCGTACGCAATATAGATAAAACTCTAGCTCATGAGAAAAAAATTGCCTTCATTTGTTTTGGCCCGCTACTTTATAGCGCGCTCTCTGTAGCTCAAGATATCAACGCCACTGTTGTAGATATGCGCTTTGTGAAGCCTTTGGATGAGCAATTGTTATTAGAAATTGCTCAGAGTCATGATGGATTGGTGTTTGTCGAGGATAGTGCCACCAAGGGTGGTGCTGGTAGTGCTTGCTTAGAAGTCTTATCAGATAACAATGTACATATTCAATCCTTATTGCTAGGACTGCCTGATGAGTATGTAGAGCATGGAGATCTGAATTTGCTGTTAGATAGTTATGGACTATCTAAGGAAAAGATTAAACAAAGAGTTTTAGCTCGCTTTTTATAAGGCTCATTAAAGAGTGGAGTTAATCGAGGTTGCCCCATTTCGTGATTTGTGTACTGATTGCGGTGTATCTCGAACAGCTCAGCCCAAGCGTTGCGCAACTGCTTGCCAGTTTATTCAGCCCAACTACCCTAAATTTGAAGTATTAGCTCACGGCAGAGAGCGAATTCAGAACGAATCTGATGAAATCTTTTTTGGCCCCTATTTAGAAATGTTTAGGGCTAGGTTAAAGACGCCATTAAAAGGTGCCCAGTGGACCGGAATTATCACAAGACTTTGCGAAGTACTGCTAGAGCAAGGAGTTGTAGAGGCGGTGATCACTATGAGCTCTGATCCTGACGATCGTTGGAAGCCTGTACCTGTGATCGTAACGAGATCTGAAGATATGGCGCAATGTAGAGGAATGAAGATGGGCTATGCCCCAATCATTCAATACCTCGAACAAGCAAAAGATCTAGGATATAAAAAAGTGGCTATGGTGGGTATTCCATGTCAAGTCTATGCTGCAAGAGCGCTTGAGCAGGAATTTGGCTTTGAGAAACTACTGATTATTGGCTCTCCTTGCTCTGATAACACCACTACTGAGCATTTTCATCAGTTCTTAGGCTTACTTTCTGAAAAACCAGAAACCATTTCTTACCTAGAATTTAGGGCTGACTATCGCGTCGAGATTCGCTTTGAAAATGGCCAAAAGCAAGAAATACCTTTTTTAAAGCTCCCGCTATCTAATTTACCTGCAGATTTTTTCCCGACAACCTGCAAGACTTGTGTTGACTATGTCAATACACTTTCTGATATTACCGTTGGCTACATGGCAGGGACGGGGGAGCAGTGGATCATTGTCCGCAATACTAAAGGCAAAGACTTGGCAAGTTTGCTTGCCGCAGAACTTGTTCTAGAGCCTGTATCTTCTGCTGGCAATCGTTTAAGCCCTGTAAAAGGCTTTATGAAGAATGTCGAGCTGGCTGCGGGCGGCTTACCGCTGCAAAGAATGCCCAATTTTTTAAGAGGAATATTTGCTTGGGTAATGCCTCGGTTTGGGCCGCGGGGTCTTGAATTCGCTAAAGCAAGGATCGAGATGAAGGCCATAGAGTCGGTGATTCATTTGCGTCAGGTTGCACCGCACAAAATCAAGAATATGATTCCGCAACATATTTGGAAACTTGTACGGACATACGGTTTGGAGCCTCAGGATAAGGAAATTAAAGGCTCTAGGGAAAGCACCTAGGATTAAGTGTTTGTGAAAATATCAGATTGAATTTATAAAGTATGTATTCCAATAAAGAGGCTCTTAGGCAGTCACGGTATTTCTCAAAAGTTTTTTTGAGACCGTGTCTTGATCAAGTGATGTTCATGAATTTATCAAAGCTAGTGAGCATTGCGGGGCTTATTAAAAAATCTACTCGTAACGACTACAAACTAGATCATCAGCAGCCTGCTAAAGCGTCGAATGATATGTGGGAAGACTGTCTGATATCGAATGCGCCGACAAAATCAACATTTGAGCAAAACAAACAAGCGCATCCATTGGAAAAAGCTTGCACAGAAGGTGAGTATCTAGAGTCTCTCGTAAAAACGATTGAGGGCAATATTCTCCCCCTCATTATTGAACAACACCTAGATTCATCAATTCCTGAGCGAATGCCAGCTAAGCAGGTCATCGATCAACAAGTGGTTGAAGATTTAACTAAATTAGTTTTGCAAGAAGATGCTCGTATTTCAGTTGACTATGTAAAAGACATTCATGCCTCTGGAACTACTCTAGAAGACATCTACTTGCTCCTCTTGACTCCAGTGGCCAGAAAATTAGGTGCAATGTGGGAAGAGGATGAGTCCAGTTTTACTGAGGTAACAATTGCGCTTTGGCGAATAAAGCAATTAATGTATGACCTAAGTCCTATTTTTCAACAGTACTCCGAACAAGGTAAGACTGGCTCAAGCATTATGTTGGTTCCATTGCCTGGTTCGCAACATAACTTGGGGCTTTTTATGGTCTCGGAGTTTTTTGCAAAAGCAGGATGGCGGATATGGGGTGAATTGGCGGCAACCGAAGAAGAGATTATCTCCATGGCTGCAAACGAGTGGTTCGATATTGTCGGTTTATCAGCTAGTGTTCGAGAGCAATTCCCGCAATTAAAGGAATTAATTAAGAGTATTAAAGCGAAGTCAAAAAATCCTCATGTAGGCGTCATCATTGGCAGTCCTGTGTTTAATCAGTTCCCCGATCTGGTCGATGATCTCGGGGCAGATATGGTTGGTATGGACGCTGCGGACGCGCTTGAAAAAGCATCTTTTTATGTTGAGAGATTGCGCTAAAACATTAATGTATATCTATGGCAGTTCAGTTAGAAAACGATTTATTCATCAAAGCTTGTTTTTGTCGCAAAACCGATAGAACACCTGTTTGGCTGATGCGTCAGGCTGGCAGATATTTGCCTGAGTATCGCAATACGAGAGCTAAAGCAGGGAGCTTTTTAGAGTTAGCCAAAAACCCCAATTTCGCTACTGAAGTAACGCTGCAGCCAATCGATCGCTTTGGCTTAGATGCTGCCATTTTATTTTCAGATATCTTAACCATTCCAGATGCTATGGGCTTAGGCCTATCTTTTGAAAATGGCGATGGGCCGCGCTTTGCCAAGCCTTTAACTTCTGAGCATGAGGTGAATCAATTACGTGTAGCCAATATGAGCGAATTAAGTTACGTTTTTGATGCAGTTAGCTCAATAGCGAAGGCGCTCACATCAAATGGTACGCAGAAAGTGCCTTTAATTGGATTTTCTGGAAGTCCCTGGACTTTGGCTTGCTACATGATTGAAGGATCAGGATCTCGCGATTTTTCCTTGGCCAAGAAGATGCTATATGAACGCCCTGATCTTTTGCAAAAAATACTGGATATTAATATTCAATCTGTAAGCGAGTATTTGCGCTTACAGATTGATGCAGGCGCGCAGGCCGTAATGATCTTTGATACTTGGGGTGGTTTGCTAAGCTCAGAAGACTATTTGCAATATTCCCTCCAGCCTATGTCTAAGATTATTCAAGACATTCGAAGCAATCCAAAATATGATGCGGTACCAATCATCTTATTTACAAAAGGGGGCGGTATTTGGTTAAGCGATATTGCTCTGTCAGGCGCCGATGTCTTAGGCATAGATTGGACGATTAATTTGGCAAGGGCGCGTGAGGTGATTAATCAAGGTGGCGCTAAACAAATAGCTATCCAAGGCAATCTGGATCCCTCTATCCTCCTATCTAATCCACAAGAGATTGAAAAAAGAGTTCAGCAAATATTTGAAGATTTATCTGCTGTCAAAATAGCAGATGGAAGTGCATTAGACGGCCATATTTTTAATCTAGGCCATGGCATTAGTCAATTTACGCCCCCTGAAAATGTTGCTGCACTGGTATCTAAGGTTCGCCAATGTTCGGCTGATCTTAGGGCAGCTAAAGTTTGGGAAAGTACATGACAAGCGCACATCGAATAGTTATCGTAGGTGGAGGGGCAGGCGGTCTTGAGCTAGCCACTAAACTTGGCGATGACTCCAGCTTTAATAAAACCAGCATTACGCTTGTTGATAAAAATAGAACGCATATTTGGAAGCCTAAACTTCATGAAGTAGCTGCAGGCTCAATGGACCTTGCTGATCAGGAGTTAGACTATATTGCGCAAGCGCATTGGCATCATTTTAAGTTTCGATTGGGTGAGCTCATCAGCATTGATCGAGAGAAGAAGCAAATTCAAATTGCTCCTGTCATAGATGAGGCGGGAGTATTGGTAACTCCTATACAAACTATTCCATATGACACCCTGATTATTTCTATAGGTAGTCTAACTAATGATTTTGGTACGCCAGGTGTCGCTCAATATGCTCAAAGACTAGAATCTCTTGCAGATGCTAAACGTTTTCATTTGCGCTTAGTGAACGCCTGTTTAAGAGCGCAAGCACAAGAGCATCCTCTTGCTTCACATCAACTTAAAGTGGCAATAATCGGTGCAGGAGCAACCGGGGTGGAGCTCGCTGCAGAGTTGCATAGAACTACGCGCGCCATTATTTCTTTTGGTATGGATAGGGTGGATCCAGAAAAAGATCTAAAAGTAATATTGATCGAAGCAGCTCCTAAAATATTACCTGCGCTCTCAGATCGTATATCCACGGCCGCTCAAAAGCTACTGGTGGACCTTGGTGTTGAAGTGATCACGAATGCAAAGGTCCAAAAAGTCGAGTCTGATAAAGTGCTACTCTCCGACGGAGCTGAAATACCGGCTGAACTGATTGTCTGGGCTGCCGGAGTAAAAGCGCCCGATTTTCTCAAGGGTATTGGTGGCCTCGAAACCAATCATGCCAATCAGTTAATGGTCTTGCCGTCCCTACAAACTACATTAGATCCCAATATTTTTGCGATGGGAGACTGTGCTGCCTGCCCGTGGCCTGGAGCAAATAATGGCAAGGGAGGTATTGTGCCCCCTCGTGCCCAAGCTGCTCACCAACAAGCATCTCATTTATACAAACAAATTAATCGAGTCATTCAGCGTCAACCATTAAGACCCTATGAGTATCGAGATTTTGGATCTTTAGTTTCTCTTGGAGAGTACAGCAGTGTCGGTAGCATGATGGGAGGGTTGATCGGAGGCAGTCTGATGGTGGAGGGGCTATTTGCTAAATGTATGTATATCAGTCTTTATAAGCTGCATCAGCTAGCCTTACATGGTTGGGCAAAGGTAGCCTTAGACACGTTAAGTCGATCAATTCATCGTAGAACCCACTCGATTGTGAAGTTACACTAGTTTGGAGGTGTTATGAATATTAATAAGTATTCTGCTATTTTTGAGGCTCTAGGTTTTGAGATTAGATTAAAGATATTTAAGTTCATTGTTCAGGCCGGAAAAGACGGGGTTGCACCCAAACATATCATCAAAGAATTTGATGTTGACTCTGGCACACTAAACTTCCATCTCAAAAAGTTAGAGAAGGTAGCGTTAATAACAAAGAAGGCGACTGGAAAAAGAGCGAGTTATTGTGTCTCTCCAGCAATGCCAAAGGCTGTCATGCAGGTATTTTTAATTGAGCTTGCCAATGAAGCAACAGCTTTTTTGCCCTTGCTCTAAGGCTCACGACTTATGACTAGTGGCTACTAATTGAGAGTATTACATTACTACACTTGATTAGGCGCCCCTGCTTGTTTGAGTGGATGGGCATTAGTAAAGCTATCTAGTTTCATGCAGTTTTCAAAAATGGAATTAAGGGTGGGGCAGTTACTCATATCTACATTAAATAGCTTGGCACCAATAACATGGGATGCTAAAGCGATATCGGCGATCGTAATCTCATCACCAAACGAGTAAGTCTGAGTCTTTCCTGATTTGATCAAAGTATTTTCTATCGCTTGATTGCCTTTAGAAAACCAATGTTGAGCCCATTTAGCTTGTTCAGACTCATCAAGCCCCCATTCCTTGTTTAAATAACTTCTAACTCTTGGAACAATCAGGGGGTGGGTATCTGCAATAGTGATTAAAGCCAAAGCTTTGACTTCAGCCTTGTCATGTGGCGTACTTGGAATTAACTTGGGAGTAGGCCAAATATCTTCGATGTATTCGAGGATGGCTAGTGACTGCACGATCTCATGACCATCATGCTTGAGTAGCGGTACTACATGCTGTGGATTAAGAGCGCTATAAGCTTCTTCAAACTGTTCGCCGCTGGCTAAATTAACAGATACTTCCTCAAAAGTAACCCCTTTGATATTTAAGGCAACCCTAACGCGATAAGCTGCTAGAGATCGCCAGAATCCATAAAGGGTTACGCTCATAAAGTTCTACCTTTACCTATGTGCTAATAAAGTTACTAATAGCACTCATAAAGACGGCTGGAGCTTGAAGCTGAGGAACGTGTGCCAAGCCTGGCAAAATATTCAGTGTCGCATTTGGTAATCCAGCATGAAGCTCTACAGACATTGCCGAAGGGGTTGCCTCATCCAATTCTCCAACCAGTACTAATACAGGTTGAGTAACCTTAGAGAGTTGATCGCGAATATCTAGACCAGCTAAAGCGGCGCAGGCGCCATGAAAAGTGTCGGTATCGAGAGTTAAAAAACGCTTCTTTCTTTCGGCAACGAGAGTTGGGTTTTGCTCTTGGAAATCTGGCGCAAACAAACGGCGCATTGCCACATCGGCGATAGCCTCTAAACCTTTATCTTTCGCTGCTGCTGACATACCACGGAAAGCAGCGCGACCGGGCTCTGAGAACATCGCACCGCAATCTGCTAATACCAAGCGTGAGGCAAGTTGTGGATGGCGAATGCTGGTGATCAAGGCAATAAATCCTCCATATCCATTGCCTAAGAAAATTGGTTTCTCAGAAAGCTTGAGAGACTCAATACCTTTAGCAATATGATCTGCAATCGTATTGAGATCGCCGCCCACAAAGTCAGAGCCCTCAAACCCAGGAAGGTTTAGTGAAATCACCTCATGGGTTTTAACTAGGTCCGCAGCAAGTGGTGCAAATGAACTGCTGTCAGCCAGTAGAGAGTGAAAAAGCACAATGGGTTTTCCGGAGCCGGAGATATCCAAGCTCAATTTTTTATTATCAATAGTTAAAGTTTTATTTGCCATATGAATGTGTTTCCTTGCTCTCTTATGAAAGACGGTTAATTAGTTAAGACGTGGCTGGCTGGCGGTATCTTTGTACCAGTCAAATGGTGCATCGTCTAAGCGAATCATCACGCTCTTCGTCTCAAAGTGTTGATCAAAGGATTCTGTACCGCACTCGCGACCAATACCTGAATCTTTGATGCCGCCCCATGGAGATGCAGGATCAAGGCGGTGGTGGTCATTTACCCAAACAATGCCACATTTGAGTTTGGCAGCGACACGGTGTGCTCTAGTCACATCGTTTGTGCGGATGGCGCCTGCAAGACCAAATGGGGAATCATTGGCCAATTCAAGACCTTCTTCCTCGGTCGTGAATTTAGTAACAGATACGAATGGACCAAATACTTCCTCTTGGAAGATGCGCATGTTTCTGGTGACATCAGCAAACACAGTGGGTTCAACAAAGAAGCCATTCTGCAGACCTGGGTCAGAAGGCACTTTACCGCCAGCAACCAAACGGGCTTTATCTTCGTTTAAGCCAATATCGATATATTTGAGAACGCGCTGCTGTTGACGTGCTGATACCACAGGCCCAAGTTGGACAGATGCATCAATGGGGTTGCCAATACGAATCGATTTTGCCTTGGCAGCGAGCTTTTCTACAAACTCATCGTAGATTTTTGCCTGGACAATCTGACGGCTACCACAAATGCAGGTTTGTCCTGCGCCAATGAAGGCGCCAAATGCAGCATAGTTCACTGCTTGATCTACATTAAAGTCGTCAAAAACGAGAACCGGTGTTTTGCCACCAAGTTCCAAAGTCTGATGCGCAAAGTTGCTACCGGCTAATGCACCAGTGATACGTCCAGCTTCTGTGCCACCAGTCAAAACCCACTTTGCCAGGCCAGGGTGCTCAGCTAGTGCTTTGCCTGTTGATGGTCCAAGGCCAGTAATGACATTAAATACTCCTGGAGGTAAACCAGCCTCAACAAATAGCTGAGCAAGGCGTAAGGTAGTGAGCGGGGTGTATTCAGATGGCTTGACTACGGTAGTGCAGCCTGAAGCAAGTGTAGGTGCCAAGCTCTTCACCATAATCATCAATGGGTGATTAAATGGTGTGGAATTACCAACCACACCAATCGGTGTGCGCAGCGTGTAGTTGAGGTAGTTACCATCTACTGGAATCACTGAATCACGACGTGCGATCGCAAGGCCGGCGTTGTAACGGAAAAAATCTGGCAGGCGAGATACTTGAGCACGAGTCTCATTTAATGAGCGTCCATTGTTTGCAGTTTCTAATGTATAAATTTCTTCTAAGTTTGCTTCAAAAACATCAGCGAGCTTATTAATCAATTTCGCTCTAGTGCGATTGGACATCGAGCTCCACTCAGGACTGGCAAATGCTTTAGCTGAACTCTTTACAGCCTTATCAACATCAGCATCAGTGGCGTGAGCAATTTGCGCAAGCATCTCACCGGTTGCTGGATTTAAAACATCTAGTAATTCAGGTTGTGATGCTGGCACTTCTTTGCCATCAATGAATAAGCCACGAATGGGTACTTGCTTGTTGGATGTTGACATGGTGGTCCTTTAAAAAATAAATTGAATTAGTTAACAATCATTCCGCGTGACACTGCATTACTAACGCGCTTGCCAGCAGCAAGTACATGCTGCTCTGCCAAACGCTGGGCAGCCTTGACGGCTCTGGCTTGGACAATATCGATAATCTCGCGATGCTCTTCTACAAGCGCTTCTGGTTTGCCATGATTCATATTGCTCACGCTGATCTGAACTGCTCTTTCCATTAAATCAATCAGGTCAATTAGTTGATCGCGCATACGTGGATTGCCACCGAGTTCTGCCATTTTTCGGTGGAAAGATTTGTTGTACCCCACAAATCCATCTTCCCACTGGCTTTCATCAAAACGTTTGTATTGATCCAAGGCTTGTAACTGCTCATCAGTAGCATGGCGAATCACGCGTTCAATGTTGGCTCGCTCAAGTGCTGCACGCAAATGAAACATATCCAACATGTCTGAAATCGAAACAGGGGCTACGCGATAACCTTGGCGGGGAATGGTAATAATTAGACCTTCGCGCTCTAGGCTGATGAGGGCATCCCGCACTGGAGACTTACTGACCTCGAAACGGGCAGCTAATTCAGCCTCACGTATCTCGGCGCCAGGCATCAGATGACACGACAAAATATCGTGACGAAGCTGTTCGTAGACTCTCTCGCGGAGCAGTCGACCGTCGGTTTCTACGGATTCTGTAATCATGAATGTCATGGCTTCAGAGATATTAGGCTCTCTATAAATATTGATCGTAATATATCACAAGGGTTTTATAGGATACTAGAGAATTTTATAAGCAATTGATTTATATAGATAAATAATATTTTTAGAAAAATATTGCTTAAATTATTATTTATTGTAGTATATCAAATAAGTCGTTAAAAATATAAATACAGAGTACAAAACACCGCGAGGAGACAGTTATGTTGAAAAAGATCCACCTAAAAGCCGTAGCGCTTGCAGTAACAGGGGTGCTGTTAACCCCCGCAGTATTTGCGGCTGATAAAGCGCCAATTCGCGTAGGTTTTCTAACTATTAAATCGGGTGCCTTAGCCGCAGGCGGAAAACAGATGGAAGAAGCAATCAATCTGTTTATGAAAGAGCGTAACAATACGATCGCCGGTAGAAAGATAGAGCTTTTTGTAGCTGATACTTCTGGCCAACCAGCCGTTACTAAAACGAAAACACAAGAGCTGGTTGAAAAGGATAAGGTTCAAGTCATTATTGGACCTTTGGCAGCATTTGAGGCGATTGCAGTTGATGACTACATTAAAAAGGTGGGTGTACCCGTAATTTCCCCATCTGCTGGTGCTGAAGATTTGACACAGCGTAAACCAAATCCTTGGTTTGTTCGTGGCGTTGGTAGTTCGGCTCAACCAAGTCATGCCCTTGGTGAGTACGCTGCCAAAGATCTAAAGTACAAGCGCATTGCAATCATTGCCGATGACTTTGCATTTGGTCATGAAATTGCAGCTGGTTTCCAAAGAACATTTGAAGAGAATGGTGGCAAGGTAGTTCAGAAGCTCTGGACTCCATTGAACGTAGCGGACTACGGTACATACATTGGCCAGATCAAACCAAACGTTGACGCTGTATTTGCTGCTTTTGCAGGTGGTAACGGTGTGAAGTTTGTGAAGCAATACAGTGAATATGGCTTAAAAGGAAAAATTCCTTTGCTCGGCGCTATGACAACAGTAGACGAAGGTATTTTGCCTTTCATGGGTGATGATGCACTCGGTGTTATTTCAACTGGTTGGTATTCTGCAAACCTCAACAACTCAGCCAATGCTAAGTTTGTAAAAGATTTCAATGCCATGTACAAAAAAGATCCTGGCTACTATTCTATGGGCGCTTATGGTGCAGCATTGATGCTTGAACAGGCGCTGAAGGATGTCAAAGGCAATATTGAAGATAAGAACGCCTTCATGGCTGCATTGCGTGCGGTGCAATTGCCAAACGATCCAAGAGGCAAGGTGACTTTAGATGCTTTGGGCAATCCAATTATGGACATCTATATCCGCAAAGTTGAGAAAAAAGATGGCAAGCTCTCTAACGTTGTTATCAAAACCTATCCAGCAGTTAGCCAGTTCTGGACGTATAAAACTAAGGACTTCTTAGCTAACCCTGTTTACTCTAGAGACTACCCGCCTGCGAATAACTTAGAAAACTAATTAGCCACCCATGTCTTTTTGGTTAATTCAGAGCCTTAATAGCCTTGCCCTCGGGGGAGTTCTTTTCACCTTGGCGGCGGGCTTTTCATTAATTTTTGGATTAATGCGTATTGCTAATCTCTCGCACGGCGCATATTTTATGTTGGGCGCTTATGTAGGTTTGAGCGTCATCGAAGCTGGCCATTCATTCTTTTTCGCCATCCTTGCTGCAGCTGTAGCTATTGGACTTTTGGGCTGCATAGTAGAAAGAGTGATTCTGCGCCGCTTGGCTGGCAATAGCCTATCTCAGGTATTGGCAACGCTAGGTGTCGCTTTTGTGATTGCGGATTGCAGTCTTTGGTTCTGGGGTGGTGATCCTCGTCCTGTAGCTGCTCCAAGCTTTCTTGCTGGTGGTGTTCAGATCTTTGGTCAAACATTTCCTCTCTACCGAATCGCTTTAGTTATTTTTAGTATTTTTGTAGCGCTTGGTTTATGGCTCTTACTAGATAAAACAAAGCTAGGTGTCATGATTCGAGCGAGTGTTGATGATCGCCAAATGGCTCAGGGCATTGGTGTGCCTGCTACTAAATTATTCTCCATTGTTTTTTGCTTGGGCGCAGCCTTGGCCGGAATAGGGGGTATCGCTGCCGCCCCAATTTTGTCGGTTTATCCAGGCCTTGATGCAGATATGTTGCCTATCGCGTTGGTTGTTGTGATTCTCGGCGGTCTTGGAAGTTTGTTGGGCGCCTTCATCGGTAGTTTTTTAATTGGTTTTATTTACAGTTTTGGTCAAGCCTTATTTCCAGACTTGGCCTACATCATTTTGTTTTTGCCGATGCTGATTATTTTGGCCGTTCGCCCACGTGGCTTGTTTGGAAAGATTAGCGCTTGAACCGCATTTTCTATATTGCCTTACTGGCTGCACTACTTGCGCTCCCAATCATCATTGGAGGCACGTATTACACCAACCTCGCTAGTCAAATTCTGATTGCTGCTATTTTTGCTATGAGTCTTAATCTACTCGTGGGTTATGCTGGCTTGACTTCATTAGGTCATGCAGGGTATTTAGGTTTAGCGGCATACATCAGCAGCTGGTTAACTGTAAAGTTGGGATGGAGTCATGCCAGTACTGCAGCAATTGCGATTGCAAGTACAACTGCTGTAGCCGGCATTTTTGGGCTGATTGCTTTGCGTGCTACCGGCATCAGCTTTTTGATGATTACTTTAGCCTTTGGACAGATTTTATGGGGCTTAGCATATCGCTGGGCTAGTGTTACTGGTGGCGACAATGGTATCTCCGGCATCACCAGGCCGCATATTTTTGGGTTTGATTTGGGTGAAGCGAGTTATTTCTATTACTTTACCCTTTTCGTGTTTTTAATAGTTTGGATTGCGATTACCATTCTGGTGCGATCTCCTTTTGGCGCCACTATTCGAGGAACCAAAGACCAACCTCGCCGCATGAGCGCA